>NPIE01000256.1_pt1 | contig 257470 bp, 216 predicted proteins | sample 8637661 | NCBI WGS metagenome assembly NPIE01 (sample SAMN07420842, study PRJNA396082) | bioreactor metagenome | isolation source: sample BA12 brine-fed electro-methanogenic bioreactor BA | place: Japan: Kochi | collected 2016-12-09
ACCTTTTTCTTTGAGAACGGATTTCAGGGTGTGATAAATCTCAGCGCCCCAGCGCAATCCCTCAGAGAAGGAAGGCGCGCCCAGGGGCATGATCATAAATTCCTGTGCATCCGTCGTCTGCCATCCGGTATGCGCACCGCCGTTGAGGATGTTCATCATCGGGACAGGCAGCTCATGGGCATATGTTCCGCCGATATAGCGGTACAGGGGCAGCCCAATCGAGTGAGCCGCTGCTTTAGCCACAGCCATGCTCACGCCGAGAATGGCATTTGCGCCCAGCTTTTTCTTGTTGGGGGTGCCGTCCAAGCCCAACATGGCCATATCAATGGCCTTTTGCTGGGTGGCATCTGCGCCAATCAAGGCTTCAGCAATCGTAGTATTAACATTTTCAACGGCCTTTGTGACGCCTTTCCCACCGAAACGGTCTTTATCGCCGTCACGCAGCTCCAGAGCTTCATGCACACCGGTGGATGCGCCGGAGGGGACGATGGCACGGCCCCAGCTCCCATCACCGAGAATCACTTCCACTTCTACGGTGGGGTTGCCCCGGGAGTCCAGGACTTGTAAGGCACTTACAGAAATAATTGTCGTATCCATAGTTTCTCTTTATGCTTCCTTTCGTTTCATCATAATTAATTTTTCAGAGAATATTTAACTCTGCCTATTCTTTCTTTGCGATGCCTACCCTGGCGCAAACCGCCTGAATAAAAGCCGTGAATAAGGGGTGCGGTCGATTAGGTCTTGACAGGAACTCCGGATGAAATTGTGTTCCAAGCATGAAGGGATGGTCTTCGATCTCCGTGATCTCAACCAGCCGATCATCTGGTGAAACGCCAGAGCAAATCATCCCAGCAGATTTCAGTGCCGAGCGGAAATCGTTGTTGAGTTCAAAGCGGTGCCGATGGCGTTCCTCCACCATATCTGTCCCGTATGCTGCTTGGGCTTTGGTTCCGGGAACCAATTTGCAAGGATAAAGCCCCAAACGCATCGTGCCGCCCTTGTCGTGCACATCCTGCTGTTCCGGCATCAAGTCAATAATCGGCGCAGGGGTGGAATGATCAAACTCAGATGAATTGGCCTTATTCCGTTCCAAGATCTCCCGCGCAAACTCGATCACCATGACCTGCATCCCCAAACACAGCCCAAGGTAAGGCACTTTATTTTTACGTGCATATGTCGCTGCTTTAATTTTACCTTCGATTCCTCGGCTGCCAAATCCGCCAGGGACCACAATCCCATCCACCTGCTCCAGGACATCCCATCCCTCATCCTTTTCCAGGTCTGTGGAGTGCACCCAATACAAATTCAACTCCACACCGTTAGCAATAGCAGCGTGTTTCAGGGCTTCGCGGACGCTGATATAAGCATCATGCAGCTCCACATATTTGCCCACAAGCGCCACGTTAATGATCGGCTTAGGCCGCTGAACCTCAGCCACGAGGTTCTCCCATTCCGTCCAATCGGGCGTTTGCCGCGCCTCCAGATCCAGTCGTTTTAGAAGCAGCTCTGCAATGGGTGTTTTCTCCAGTAAAAGTGGAATCTCATATAAAACAGGGGTCGTGACCATGGGAATAACTGCTTTAGCATCCACATCACAAAACAGGGCGATCTTCTCCTGAATACTTTCATCAATCTCATAATCGGAGCGGGTGACGATGACATCGGGCAGTATGCCGATGGAGCGCAGTTCCCGGACGGAGTGCTGAGTCGGCTTGGTTTTCAATTCACCGGTTGCGCCAATATGCGGCAGCCATGTCAGGTGAACGTAGGCGGTGTTTTCGCGACCGAGGTCAAAACGCATTTGCCGGATCGCCTCCAAGAATGGAAGCCCCTCGATATCACCCACCGTCCCGCCCACCTCAACCAGCACGATCTCAGCGCCAGTCGTTTTTCCCACCATGCGTACCCGGCGTTTAATTTCGTTGGTGATATGGGGAATGACCTGGATCGTCCCACCCAGATAATCCCCGCGGCGTTCTCGACTGATCACCTCGGCGTAAACCTGCCCGGTGGTGACATTGCAAACTTTATTCAGCCGAATATCAATGAAACGTTCATAGTGACCAAGGTCAAGGTCTGTCTCAGCGCCATCGTCCAGAACAAACACCTCACCATGCTGATAAGGGCTCATGGTGCCGGGATCAACGTTGATGTAGGGGTCCAGTTTTTGAACAGCGACATCAAAGCCGCGCGCCTTCAGCAGCCGCCCCGTGGCAGCGGCTGTGACTCCTTTACCAATTGAGCTCAACACGCCACCTGTAATAAAAATGTACTTGGTCGCCATTGCTTTACCTGACCTTGAAAAGAATTTCTGAATTAATCATCAAAGACAATACCTAGTATTGAGGGTACCACCATATTAAAGGCTGAGGGGAGGGCCGATGGTTCCGGCACCTCCCCGGGTGTTCTAATGTGTTGTTTTGTGCCTCATCCCTGAGGATGAGTTAGGTTTCTTAGGATTCCTGACCAACTTTATTCTCCAAAGTCCGTGAGAGGATTTCTTCCTGTTCAGGGGAAGCCTCTTTATTCTTGCGGGACTTCTTCTTGGATGAACCGTTTTTCTCATCATCGTCGGCTTTTTCCATCGCCTGCCGCATGGCAATCTCCATAGCGGTCAATTCAGGTTCCTTGGGTTCTTCCTTCTTTTTCTTCTTGCCGCCGCGTTGGCGCATCTGCAAGTTCTCAGGAAGCTCCTGAAGTGCTTTGATGCTCAACTTAATTTGTTTCTTTCGGCGGTTAACCTCAAGAACCTTCGCCTCCACTTCATCGCCTTCCCTGACAACTTCACCAGGGGTGCGAACGTAGCTGTGTGAAAGCTCGCTGATGTGAATCAGCCCAGGGCGTTCGGCCCCAATATCCACAAACGCCCCAAAGGTCTCCAATCGGACAACGGTCCCTTTGACGGTGGTGCCGGGTTTGATTTCCCGCCATTCCATGCCAAGGGGTTCCTTCATGGTCAATTCGATGCGATCCTTGCGGATGCGTTTGACCCAAAATTCCAATTCCTGACCCTTTTCCAAAACCTCTTCAATACTATTGAGTTCTTTTTTTGGATCGCCGTCTTTGACAGCTTGCGAAATGTGGATAAATGCAGGTTTTTCACTACCAATATCTACCAACGCACCCTGCAGCGTTGTCTTAAGCACCGTCCCCGTATAGCGCTCTTTTGCCTTAATTTCTTGTTGTTCCATTAGCGCTCTTCTCCCAAAAATGTTCAACTTACACGAAGGGTGATTATACCGTGAGGGGTATTTTATGTCAAACAAAGCAGGCACTTCCGACATTGCCCCTTATGATTATTTATAATATCAGGGGATAATAAAAATTTCTCTATTTTCGGCGAAGCAGGAATAACGCCAGGATCCCACCCAACGCGATCAAAGCCAAGCTAATTTGTACCCAGCGCAGAGTAGACCATCGCCGGTGCGTAGTTGTTTGCTCCAGCGCCTCAGGCTCACTGCGTGAGAGAGTCTCACCACCTTCGTCAGGTTTGAGGCCAAGTATGGGGCCATCCTCAGCATCTCCCTCAGCCTTGCTGGCCGAAGGAACTTCTGTTATCTCTTCCGCTTGTTCTTCAGCATCAATGGGTTCTTCCATGGGTGCGGCTTCCTCCATCGTCTCCGGCTGCTCTTCTCCCTCAGCTGAAAATTCACCAGCACCGCCAAACCCGGTGACACTTTCTTGTTGGCCTCCGCCACTGCCTTCGCCCCCACCCCACAGGATCAGGGGTTCGGGTGTTGCTTCTGCAGCGAAGGTGTCTGCCTCCCGCATTGGGGCTTCAGCAACGAGCTGTGAGCCAATTCCGATTCGGCCACCCAGAACAAGTTCAAATCCCACCAACACAACCAAGAGGATGGCAGCAAAGGACGCAGCCAATCTCAGGAAAGTGAAGAGCGGCTTTCGTCGAGGTTTTCGGACAGTGACCATCTCCGGAGATAGGGTGAAGTTGTGCGGTGCCTGCAGGCGCGGCAAATTCCCCAGCGTGATTTTGGTTCGACGCAGGTTTTCCAACCGCTCTCGCAGCTCAGGTTCAAGTCTTAATCGTTCATCAAGCTGTTTTTGATCGGCAGGGTCTAACGCTTTATCCAGATAAGCGGAGAGTAATTCTAATTCATGGATCTGTCGTCTGTTGTTGTTCATGCGGCTTCCTCATCACTTAGACGAAACAGATCGGGTAAAAGTTCCCAAAACCCTTGCAAACACCCTTGAACGCGCTCTCTGGCCCGGGCCAAACGGCTCTTGACCGTGCCCAAAGGCGTTCCAACGGCTTCTGCGGTGGTTTCATAGTCAAGACCTTCAACATCGACTAACACCAGCACCGTTTTGAACTTCTCATCTAATTCATTGATGCATTGTTGAATAGCTTCTTGCAGCTCTTCTTGCTCCATGCGTTTTTCAGGTTTTGGAGATTGATCTTCAATCCAATAAGGGTCCTCCAACACATCGCCATCATTCAATTCAGGTTTCAGAGGAGTTACAGGCTGGCGTTGTCTTCGTCGCAGCTCATCGTAACAAGCATTGGTCACAATGCGCAGCAGCCAGGCCTTAAAAGAGCCGCCCCGATATTGCTCCAGCTTTTGATAAGCGGAAATGAAAGCTTCTTGGGTGGCATCATCCGCCGCACCCGGTTCTCCCATGATGCGATAGGCAACGTTATAAGCCATATCCTGGTAATGCAAGACCAGGCCGTTAAAGGCATCCAAATTGCCGTCCAGCGCATCTTGAATTAGCGCTTGTTCATCCATTGATGCTTGTTCGCTTTCGTGTGCCTTTCTTAGTATTTCAAAGAAAACAAATGATAAATGAAGAAGCTCATTCCTCCTCTTCTTCAACTTGGCTGCGCAGGTGCGGGAACAAGATCACCTCGCGTATGTTGCGGTGCCCAGTAAGGAGCATCATCAAACGATCCACGCCGATGCCAAAACCACCGGCTGGCGGCATGCCGTAACTGAGGGCATTCAAATAATCCTCATCCATGGGATGTCGGTCTTCGTCATCCTCTGAATAAGACCGCCCCATTTCAACGAAACGCTCTTCCTGATCCAATGGATCATTTAATTCGGTAAAGGCATTGCACAATTCCATGCCGCCCACAAAGCCTTCAAAGCGCTCAACCATTTTGGGTTTTTCAGGCATGCTCTTAGCAAGGGGAGAAATGTCCCTTGGGTAATTATATATGAGAGTTGGCTGGATACAATTCGGTTCTACGAAATCACTGATCAATCCATCAATCAGCTTCCCGCGTGTCGCATCCTTTTTGGGTTTGAGATTTTTAGCCTCCATCGCTGAGGCAAGGGAGTCGGCTGTTGGGTGTTCCTCAATATCGATGCCTGTTTCATCTAAAATGGCTTGCTGAAGTTCAATACGCTTCCAGGGAGGTGCAAGGTCAATTTCCTGATCAGCAAAAGTGATTTTTGTCGTCCCCAAAACCTGTTCTGCCGTAAAGGCGATCATCTGTTCCGTCATATCCATCACATCGTAATAATCGGCGTAAGCCCAATAGAATTCTAATTGCGTAAATTCGGGATGATGTTTATAGGAAACACCTTCGTTTCGAAAGTCGCGACCGATTTCATAAACCCGTTCTAAACCGCCCACCAGCAACCGTTTGAGATACAGCTCAAAAGATATGCGCAAATACAAATCTTGATGCAGTTGATTATGATGGGTAATAAAAGGCTGCGCAGCCGCACCACCGTAAATCGGCTGAAGGATGGGGGTCTCAACCTCAACGAAACCATGACCATCCAGGAAACGCCGCAAAGCCTTTAAGGTTGCTGCGCGGGCCTTGAAAATCTCCCGAACATCCGAATTGACTGCCAGGTCAACATAACGCTGCCGGTAGCGTGTTTCGGGGTCGCTAAGCGTGGCATGCCGGACAACTTCCCCATCAACCACCTCATCTTTTGCCGCGGGCAGCGGACGCAGGGCCTTCGCCAGCATCTTGAAGTCTTCCACATAGAGGGTCACCTCGCCGCGCCTGGTGCGGAACATATAGCCCGTGGCTTGAATAAAATCGCCCAGGTCATAAAACGCATCAAGCTCAGCCATTTTCTCTTCCCCAAGATCATTGATCCGGAAGAAAAGCTGGACCCGCCCCGCCCGGTCATCAATGTGGGCAAAAGCGATCTTGCCCATCGGTCTCAGGGCACGTATTCGCCCCGCCAGGGTGACGTTGATCGGGGTCTCATCCCCTTCATCCTCAGCTTTCTGAAAGGTAGTAATGGCTTCCTGGCTGGTATGGGTTTGTTCAGCGCGCAGCGGGTAGGGATTATGACCTTCCGCTACCATTTCGCGCATTTTTTCCAAGCGCGTTTGTTCAAGCTCTGAAAAAGATTCTTCAAGCATAATACCTTCCTAAAGTCTTAGAAAATAAAAACCCCGACCAGTCGAGCCGGGCGGGGTGAAATGAAGTGATTTAAAGTCTCATCCAACTTTTATAATCTCAATATCAAAAGCACCGCCGGGAGCTTCGACCTTAACTTTATCACCAGCCTTATGATTAAGCAACGCTTTTCCCAGTGGGGACTCATTGGAGATACGCCCCAAACGCGGGTCTGCCTCAGCAGCCCCCACAATCACGTATTCCTCTGGGTCAAGGGAATCTTCTTTGACTTTCACTTTCGATCCAACTTGAATGATGTCTCCGTTGGTGTTTTCCTCAATTAATCGGGCATTGGAGAGGAGAATCTCTAATTCCTTAATGCGGCCTTCAACAAATGATTGTTCATTCTTGGCCGCTTCCAATTCGGCATTTTCTATTAATTCCCCATCCTCCATGGCATCACGTAAACGATCTGCGACCTCTGCGCGTTTTTCTGTGCGTAAATATTCCAGCTCTTTTTGAAGCCGATCAAATCCTTCCTGTGTTAAGTATGAACTGGGCATTGTTATGTCCTTCCAATCTTGCTGTGCTTTGTCTTGTGCGGGATGAAATCCCCTTGATAATTAAACAAAAAAATTCGCTATTTTCAAGAATCTGCGACGAACGGTGCTCTGGAAAACAGTGATTTCCTTTAATTGGTTGATATCTTATCACATTTTTTGAGCAAACGCAAGTCGATTTTCATTAACATAACAAAAGATTGACTCATAGGAATATCGTCACAAATCGAAAGATAATTCTTGATTCGCTGCGGAGATTTACACACTCTCGACTATAATTGAAATCATGATCGCTTTATTAAATTTCTTGCAAAGAAAATTATGGCCAGAATTGAACCATAGGCCAACACCCTCGCGCTATTTATTGATGAGCAGCATGGTCAGTACGCTCTACAGCATTCCCTTGATAGTGCTTGGATTGATATGGTTGAGCTACAACACACAGTGGGAACAATTCACAACAAATTGGCCTGGGTTGATCGCGGCTATGATCGCCCTTGTCATCTTTAGTAAGCTACGGTTCTATATGACCTATGCCCTTCCCAGCAGGCATAGGGTTGGTTCTGACGCTGATTTCGCAGGCATGATCCTTTGGGCCGGTATCTTAATTTTTGGGCACTCCGTGATCTGGCTGTATTTGCTATGGGTTATTTTTGAATTCTGCATATCATGGCGTCGATGTAATAACCAATCATCACGCTGGGAAGCGCTTCGTTCCATCAGTCTCAATTTATCTTCTCTATTGATCGCATCATTAGTCTCGTTGACCCTTTACCTTAACCTGAATGGGCAAATCCCAATTGCCGGCTTGACGCCGCAAGCACTTTTTCCCGCCATGCTTGCTGTCTTGTGTTACGCCCTTGTTTACTACCTTGTGTGGTTGCCCTTCGTGCTCTATGTGATATGGGTTCAAGTCAGCAAATTCCACCTTGAAAACATCAGTCGTTTATTCTGGTTTACCGTAGCCACGATGGAAATCCCCTTTGTTTCTTTGCCTTTTGGTGTTTTGGCCAGCGGTATATATATTGAACATGGGGCTGTGATCCTTGTCATTTACTTAATCGGCTTGCTCTCAATTGCATTACTGGCAAATCAACTAAGCAAATCCGCGGCGAAAAGTGAACGGCAGGCTGTACAATTAATGGGTCTTGAGAAATTGGGCAGGGACATTCTGGCTGCACCGACAGATGCGCGTAATTTACCTAAACTGCTGCGGAAACACATCCCGGATATGTTCCCTTGCCGGCGTGCGGCAGTTTGGTTGGCGCCAGAGACTGATTTACTAAAATATCCTGACGGTAAAGATGAATTCACACCCGAAATCTGGGCATGGCTGCTCAACAAAACAAAACCCATGGGATTCCTAAAAGAAAGTCAACTGCCGTGGGACAATGCCCCGAAAAACCATCTGGCACTCCTTACCGCGCCACTCTTGGACCCAATGACCGGTGAATCCATTGGTGGATTATTTGTTGAATTATTATCCATGCCTCAAAAATGGAACAAGGCCACGCTTGAAGAACACTACCCCGCCCTGCAAAACCTGGCTGCTCAAATTGCAACCGCCTTGAAGCAGGCGGATACTTACCAAGAAACCCTGATTCACCAACGGGTAACCCAGGAATTGAAACTGGCTGGAGAAATTCAATCCAGTTTCCTGCCCAATCACATACCATCGATTCTTGGCTGGGATATCGCGGCCAGCCTCAAACCTGCCCGACAGACCTCGGGTGATTTTTATGATTTTTTCGAATTGCAGGGGGGACGTTTGGGGATCATCATCGCTGATGTGGCGGATAAAGGGTTGGGCGCATCCCTGTATATGGCCCTCGGCCGCACCCTACTCCTGACTTATGCCAATCAATATCCCGAGAATCCGGCAGCCGTTTTGCACGCAACCAACCAGCGCATGCTGAGCGATGCCAGGGCGCAGATGTTTATCACAGCCTTCTACGGGGTATTGGAGCCAGATCTCGGTCGGTTGATCTATTGTAATGCCGGGCACCACCCTCCTCTGTTAATCTCAAGCAAAAAACAAAACGCACTCCACAAGCTCAACCCTAATGGTATGGCTTTGGGCATTGACATAAACGCTTCTTGGGTAGCTGTTTCACAACGCATCGAGCCAGAAGATACGCTGCTCCTCTATACGGATGGGATTGTCGAGGCGAATAATGCAAGTGATGAGTTTTACGGGGTTGAAAGGCTGCTAGATACCGCAAAACCCATTGCCAACCGGCCCAGCCAATGGATCATCAGGGCTGTTCAGGAAGATGTGGTGAATTTCCAAGCAGACACGCCGCAATCGGATGATATCACCCTGGTTTGTATTCGCCGCAGGGATTAAGCGCAAAACAATAAAAGAGTAAAAAAATCGGGGAGAATATCAGGCTTTCGAAAAAATATCTAGGCTGAGCCTTCTGAAAATACGCACTTCGTAAAAACCCCTCACTGGCACAAATGTTGCAATCCAATATATCGATATTAAGCGAAAACCCTTCAAAATCGCTGCACAGCGATACTGTTAACAAGGGAGTTTGACGTGAGTAAAACATTAAAATTCGGGATTATCTTACTAGTTGCCCTTTGTCTCCTGCTGTTGGCTGCCACACTCTTCGATTTGCCGGCATATGCACAGCAATTGGGAATATTTTCAGATAATGATGCCACTTCTCAACCAGATTTGGGCAATTCAGACTTAAGCAAAGCAGTCGCTGAAGCATTAGAGAGAGCGCCAGACAACTGGAAAGAACATCATTATCAAATTGATCATATTGAGGTGCAAGATGATGGCCAAATAGCCATTGTCTGGCTGGCTGCCACCGATCCGGAGACGGGGGATTTTCTTGGCCGTGAACCAGAATTGGCGATTGCGGAACTGGACCCAGCAGATAATTCCTGGGAAGTCCTTCTGGAGGGGGAAGAAAAATTTGATGAAACGCTGGCAAAATTCCAATATGCGGATAAAAGTGTGCAGGGAGACACAGATGTGGACGCGCAGCCCAAAAGCACAGCTGTGTATGGTGGCTATTACCTTCCCTGGGCGAAAGGGTTGACAAAACGTCTGACCTGGTCTGTTTCCCACTCATCCTGCACCCCCACATACTACTGCACCCATGCCTTTGACTTTGCAGACGGCACCATGTTCCCCCTGGTAGCTGCCAAGGGCGGTACGGTCTATCATTGGAGAGACACCTGTGCCAATGGGGATTCATCCTGCACAAACAGCATCACCCTCCAGGATCGTTCCACCACACCTTGGACTTATCAAATTTACATGCATATCGCCCAAGGCAGCATTCCCGCCAAACTAAAGAAAGTCGGGACGCCAGTCATGCAGGGGCAATACATCGCCGATGTGGATGATACTGGATACAGCACTGGACACCATGTGCATTTCATGGTTGTTTCAGAAAACACAAAATATCTATCTTATAATGGCTATATTTTTGGCATGGCCGAGGATATTACTTTCCGGGATGTGACCATTAATTGGGACTCTGCCACTCAGGGCGGCCGCCCACGCCTCGCTTATGAGGCGAGCAGCTATGGCGGACAGGGCACCACATACTACACCTCGGGCAATGCCCCCGCCAATCCACCCACCGGCGGCCTGAGCGCACCTGCCGCAAAGACATACATCACCAATTCAGAAATGACCGTCAAAGGATGGGCAAAGGATGATGTCAGCATCACAAAGATTGAGCTGCTCGCCAATTATGATGGCGAATGGGTATCCATTGGTGAACGGGCTGGGACAACTTCATTTACAACCACCGTTAACCTATGCGAGACCGACATCCCCAATGGCCCATTTAAGCTTGCGATGAGGGTGTGGGATTATGAAGGCAACCCATCGTCAATCCTTTCCTCTCGGACCCTGTTCAAAGGCAGCAATTGCAACACAAGCGGAACAGAGCCAACCGTGAGCCTCGTGCCACAATGGGAGGATAATCTATTGTTGAACAGCGGCATGGTTAGCGCTTCCGTCACCGAGGGGAGTACGGGGAGTGACATCGCTTCTGTCGAATTTTGGTTTCTCGGATCAAATTGGAGCAAGAGTGATTGGGTCAACCTCGGAACGGACACTAATGGCTCCAATGGCTGGCAGGCAGCGATCAACACAGCCTCACTGGCTGAAGGCTCTTCCTACACCGTTGTCGCTATTGCCATCGATAAAAACGGTGACCAGGGGATCGGCGCTGATTTCGATGCAATCGTGGATAAAAGCGCACCAAGTTTAGAGATAAATTCTCTAACGTCCCCAGTTGAAGACGAAACGGTCAATTTGAATTGGTCCGCTAGCGACGCGCTCACGGATATCGACCATTATGCCTTGTCTGTAAAAATCAATGATGCTGACTGGCAGACCCTTGATGACAATTTACCAAAAGGGACCACGTCCTATCAATACACAGTGGCTGAAAACCAATTACTGGTATTTCAATTGACCGCCGTTGATATCGCTGGAAACGAAAGAACTGTGAAAAGCGTCATGTACACCAAAGGTTATGAATTTCCAAATCAATCCATATTCCCTATGATTACCAGTGGTGATTAGACTATAAGTAAATCTTATTAATAAAATTAAGTCCGGGATGCTTGGTATAATACGGTTAATGAAAAGCATTCAGTAAAGCAATCTCACATATGATAGCTCTTAGCTGGCAGAATCACTGTCGGATAAGAGCTATCGTTTTATCACAAGAAATTGATCCAATCAATAAAAAAACTCATCAGGTACTAGAAGCAAATATATCCCATGACAGAGGAACATCCCCTAAGCGAACGTGAAATAGAAGTCTTGCAGTATGTCGCTGCAGGGTTGACTAATCGCGAGATCGCCCAAAAACTCACCATCAGCCACAATACGGTCAAGGTCCACCTAAGCAACATCTTCGAAAAGATCAACGTTGCCTCGCGAACTGAGGCCACCGTTTATGCTATTGAACATCGGATTGTGGACGTCCCTGGGGGTGAATCCGGTCAGCAAACGGGGGCGCTTTCCTTTCTTCGCCAGGTCAAATGGTATTGGCTAGCTATTGGGGCACTCTTGCTTATTTTCCTGATCGCCATCCTTACCCGTGCCCTCTTTCCCGTGCCCACTCCACCTCAGACAGCCACAGCCGACGTCGTAGAACGCTGGAAGGAACTGGCGCCTATGCCGGAGGCGCGCCAAGGCATGGCCGCGGTGGCGTTTGATGGAAAGATTTACACCCTGGCGGGCGAAGGCCCTGACGGCGTGAGCGGGAGCGTCTTCCGCTATCTGCCTGAAGAAGATCGCTGGGAGACCCTCAGCGATAAGCCCACGCCGGTAACGGATGTGGAAGGCGTGGTGATCGGCGAGAAGATTTACATCACGGGTGGAAAAACAGCGGACGGCAAGCCCACAGACACCCTGGAAATATACGACCCTCAGCAGGATACCTGGGAAATAGGCGCACCTCTTCCCCAAGCGCTAAGTGCCTATGCACTCTCAGATTTCGAAGGGAAGATGTATGTGTTCGGTGGGTGGGATGGGAAAAAAGCATTAGATACGGTTTGGATTTATGAACCTCTCTCTGGTAGTTGGGAAAAAGGGAAAGCCATGAATCAAGCTGTCATACATTCCAGTGCGGTTACGCTTTCCGATGGAATCGTTTTAATAGGAGGTCAATCAAACTCTACAGAAGTCGATAATGTGTTCATTTATTACCCCTCAAGAGATAATTTAGCTGAGGAGCCTTGGGAAAACATATCAAACCTGCCAGATGGCCGATACGATTTCGGTGCGGCAGCCTTGAGTGACTCAATTTACATCATTGGTGGTTTGGTTGGAGATGACCCTGATAACTCCAACATGAACTCCGGTTATATCTATTACGATGGGGATTGGCAACCCTTGGATACGATCAAGGATTTTAATGGCCATCAAATGAAAATCCAATTCCTTAACTCAATGCTGTATTTACTTGAATCAGACGAGTTATTGACAAAGACTGAATTTTGGGTGTTTCGCGCGCTTTATTACGATATCTATATTCCATACCTCCCATAGAAGCAGTTGAAATTTTCTGTGTATTGTTAAATTAAATATTTGCAAAAAACTGCCGAGAAATCAAAATTTTTTTCATTGCTCACACTATATGGATATGTTACACTAATTATTATGAAAATCAGAATAGGCACTTTGTACCGTAGGGAAATCATTAAATTTTTTAAGAAAAATAAGGTGGATGGGCCTGTCTTGGATGTCGGCTGCCATAAAGGTGAAATCTTAGATAGTATTGATGCGCCGTTAAAAGTTGGAGTTGATATCAAATTTAAGAACGTAAGAGATAGTATGTATTTTGTTATGGCTGATGCCAATCATCTTCCTTTTAAAAAGAAAGCCTTCAAGCAGATATTTTTACTGGATGTCATTGAACACATAGAAGACGAATCACCTTTATCCTCATCGCTAAGGCATGCTCTCCAGCCCTCCGGTGCATTTTTCATAACAACACCCAGTAAACACATTCAAATATTTCCTTGGTTCTTAACAAACTTCGTAAGCAAGAAATGGGGGCATTATTTTAGAAAAGGGTATTCATTCAATGAATTAGATAGCCTTTTCAAGGACAATTTTAAAATTACAAAATATAATTGGAACGCCCAATGGTGGAGAACTTTATATTTCTTAATTCGCGCGATGGCTGAAGTTTCTTCCTCTCTATCAAAAAAGCTTGTGAAATTCGTTTTTAAACGCGACTCACAACATCATGAAGGTAACCGCGGTTATCTAATTATTGAAGGTGTTCGAAAGAATGGGTAAAAAAAAACCAATTAAGATCGCTATTTCTGGTGGGGATTCCTGGGTGAATACGGGAGATGAAGCTATCCTCAGCGGAACACTTCAATTATTCAATAATCTAAATTCAAATATTATAATCAAAATAATTTCAGGGGACAGAGAAAAAACGCAAACTCAATTTCCAAAATACGATGTTATTAACCGAAAAAACCTTCTCGAATATATCAGTTCAATCAGTGATATTGATATTTTTATTTGGGGCGGTGGGCATTTAATCCAAAACACCTCCAGTAAATTGTTTTTAGTCTATCAATTTTTTCTGGTTATGATTCCCTTAATGTGGAACAAGAAGGTCATTGGGTTTTGTCTCGGGGCAGAGATCATTAATGGGAAATTCTGGCAGTGGCTAACAAGAATGGTCCTCAATCATTTTGATTTAATCTCGGTGAGGGATAGATTCTCATTCAATGTGTTAAAAAATCTTAGAATATTTGCCCCAGTAATTCTCTCGGCTGATCCAGCAGTTGTTTTGGCCTCTGAAGGGCAAGCAGATTCATTAATAAAGGAGTCCTTTCAAAAACCCTTTGTATTGATATCCCCACGAAAATGGTTTGATTACCGTTCCTCATTCTTTCCAGTAAAATATCGAAGAAAAATTCATAAAAGCGAAGATAAAAGGTTCTTAGACAGCCTTGATGTGTTCAGAAAGACCTGTGATTGGCTCATAGAAAAATATGGTTTTCATGTCTATTTTCTTCCTATGTATATCAAAAACGAACAAAACGACAATGATGTTGCCAAACGGATTCGAAAGGGCATGACTCAACAATCTATGGCACACGTTATCAATAACCAATTGCCACCAAAGACACTGATTCGAATAATGAAAGATGCAGAATTATTAATTGGCATGCGTATGCATTCAACAATATTAGGAGCTTGTGCGGGTATCCCCATCATTGGATTATATTATCAACGCAAAGGTAGAAGTTTTTTTGAAACACTGGATATTCATAATTACATGCTTCCAATAGAAGAAATCAACCTTGATGCGATATCTGCGATGACGGAAAAAGTCCTTTCCAGTAAAAAATCGATAATAATGAAAATACAGAAAAATTTAGCCGTTCAGAAAAAATTAGTTCAAATGACCGTCAATAAAATAAACGACCAATTCATTCAGAATCGTGATGATTAAGAAAATTCTCTCGAGTGTGAAAAGGATCTTACAAAGTCGATTGTTTCATATCGTAGCAGGTGTGATCATCCTTATATCCATCTATTTATATTTTAGACGCGTCCAGGGAGATTTTTCGGATATCTTCAAGCTGGATAATCCCCTATTTATTTTATGCGCTATCCCGTTTCTTATTTACAGTCTCATTTCCCATGCAGTCGCGTGGAGAATGATCGTGAATCATTTTGACAACAACGTAAATTTTTGGCAGGCAGTTTACATTTATTATTTTTCAAACCTTTCCAGATATATTCCAGGGAATTATTGGCACCTCTTCTTCAAATCAACAGTCGGCGTCCGATACGGGATTGATTTTTCAACCGGCATTAAAGGCACAGGTATTGAATTGATATTAAACACTTCAGTGGGTTTCGTTTTTGTTGTTCTGGGAATTGTCTTAAATTTGATTCAACTGGAAAGACAACAATATATGTGGTTAGCGCTTTTCTTGTTTATTGGCGTCATATTCTTCTTGTTGCTCTATGTCCTGGACAAAAAAATCAAACCCCAGGACACAGAAGACAATAAAAACACACAATCATTGATAAATCGGTTAAAAAATGAAATATCTCAAATTAGGCGGTTTTCGCTAAAGAAAATAATAGTCCTGATTTTGCTATTCTCCAGCGCCTGGATTTCCCAGGGGTTTACTTTCTTCTTTGTTTTATCTATGTGGCGGTCAATCAATCTTTCGAACTACCTTCTAATTATGTTTTCCTACGTGACAGCCTGGTTTATGGGATTTATTAATCCAATTGCACAGAATGGATTGGGGGTCAGAGAAGCTGTCTTCATGATCACCATAAGCGGTATATTCTCCGTCACAATTATCTTGGGTGCAGGAATCATCATGAGGGTCATTGGCATTGTGGGGGAATTATTATTAATGTTTTTAGGATGGCTGGTGATTAGAAAAGATCAGGGAGTTACTAAATAATTATTTTATAATTAATCCCACATCAGTATATTCACCAGCGAAAACTTCAATTTTGACTGCCGTATTTCCGTCCTTATAAGCCTCAGCCTGATTAACATCCGGCCCAATTAAGAGAATATAAAATCCCGGCTCCAGATTAGGCAATTGGAAAAATCCATCTTCGTTAATGGTCGTCATGTTTTCCATATTGGCTTCAAATACAAATATACCTTCACCTTCTGGATCACCTAAATATGGCGCCGCAAAAACCTGTAAGGGATTTTCGTCCCCCAGATTGCTACCCTCATAAAATCCCAAAATACCCCCAAAATTATCCACCAATGACATTAAAGTTGGGGTGATCCGTAATTCTTTCGAGGTACCTCCGTTAAAGGGGGAAGGAGTACAGGAAAACAAAATCAAGCTGAAACATATCAAGATTGAAATTTTTTTAATCATCAATTATCGCTTCTAAAAAAGACAGGGGATTAGGTAAAACCCCTGTCATAACCAGTCAAGGAGACAATAATGAAAGTCTAGGGGGTTACAGTAAGCGCATTATAATCCTCACCAAATATGTCAATTCCTCGAATGTTATTGGGCCAAATTGCGGCACGAATAAGTGCAACAACAGGTTGATCGCTGATGATTTCGATTGCCCCACCATTGCCACTGTAACCAAAACTACCATTTCTGAGCGCTCCAGCCGCAGCAGGATTAGTGTTTGCTTTAGTATAAGGAGCAAGCGGGTTGCTTGCAGATGCAATAGTATGTACCGCCAACCTTGTACCATTAGCATCATAATAATACACTTTGATGTTTGTAGCATTCTGTGAACCTAAGTTCATCACAGCAATATAGGTATTATATTTTGTATCTTCGGTTGGCGACCAACGGATATATGGGGCAGCTAAGTGTGTTGAACCAGCTGACAATCCTGTAAAAGCGGTAATCAAACCGTCTTTTGTGTGAATTTTTCCCATAGCAATGAGTGGAATACCATTCAGACTCCTGACAACAGCGGATCCTTTATTATTGACTAATAGATCGTTATCACATGGATTTGTGGAGTATTTTGCACCGGCTCCAATATATTTAGTAGACATTGATCCAACCTTAACAGCATTCATATCATAATAATCAACAATGACCCTTGCTGTACTACTTCCAATATTTTGAATAGCATAATAAGATGTCTGTCCATAATATTCACACATTGCTGAAGGTAAGTATATCGTAGCAGCTCCTTCTTTTGTTCCTTCATAGGAATACACCCCATAACCATCGTCTTGGGTTTCGACCGCAGAAGCAACCACCCTGCCTGGTGAACCATCATTAACCTTTTCGCCATTAATTACCAATGAACCATCCCAATAACCACCAGGGTAGTTGGGAATATTTGGTAACTTTGATACATAAGCTTCACCGGGCTCCAAAGTAACATTATAAGTAAAAGACAATCGCATTGTGAAACGATCGTAAAATTTCAAAGTAGCGGTAATAGTTTCACTTTCAACATTTTGGACGCCAATGGTTGTTTCAGTAAGTCCATTAGCGCGAACTGTCGGCAAATAAAATTCACTTCCGGCATCATCAATATCAAATCCAGTGTAAAAGGATCTGGCATACCCGCTAGGATTATCTTTGGCATATTGGGTTGTGATTGAAAAAAGTGGCACATCAGAACTAAGCATTGCTGATCCAGAAAAATTTGTGTCTAGTTTTGTTGAACCAATATTAACATCACCAGAGCTTTTTGGACCCACAGAAATTGGGTCAGATATATAGGTTTTGCTACCATCATAAAAAACGACTTGCATTGTTCCGCCAGTGTCACTTGTCGTGAAATAGGTAATTGAAGATGACCAAGTGACATCTGAAGCAGATTGCGCTTCAACGCCCGAAGCGGGAGCAAGAAGTAAGAATACAGAAACAATTGTAAGTAAACAGAAGAGACGTTTCATTTTTGCTACCATTCTACTAATGTTGATTTCTAGTAATAACTATATGGGCTGTGCAGGTTTCAAACAATAGTACCTATGGATTATTTCTTTTTCACTTAAGATTTAATAATGTTTGATATGCTAAATTTAAAAATCATGTATTCAATATTTTTGAAATACCTCAATATTTTTTACATCTATTTGGGTGCAAGAATTGTGCCAGAAAAATTATTAATGAATACTATACAATCAAGATATCGTTGAATTGAAAATAGCGACCAAGTTTTCCGCAACCCTTTCCCAATTAAATTCTTCAATCACTTTCTTCCTGGCCACAGCCCCCATGTTCCGCCTGAACTCATCATTGCTCACAAGTTTAATTAATCTATCAATCAATACCTCTTTATCAGATGGCTGCACAATGAATCCGTTTATCTCATCCTTGATCACCAAATTCACCCCCCCAATATCACTGGCCACACAAGGCAGCCCGCAGGCCATCGCCTCAAGCAGCACCGTCGGTAATCCATCCAGGTTCCCAGCTTTGTCACGTTGGGAAGGAAGGACGAAAATATCAGAGGCAGCAAGAAACTTCGGGACTTCGTCCCAAGGAATTCTGCCAGGAAGGGAAACAATCTCACCAATCCCCATTTGGTACACTTTTTCCTTTAATTCATCTTCCAATGGACCCAATCCACCAATGACGACCTTGATTTTCCTTTCTTTGGAGATTAATTCAGGAACGATGTCAATGAGGTGGGAAAATCCCTTTTTATACACCATCCGCCCAAGGGTAGAGATAATGACTTTATCTGGTGCCCAACCATACGCTTCCCTGACATCTCCTCGATTTTGAAGTGGTTTAAACACGTCAGGATCAGCACCCCAAGGGATGAGATGAATATCGATGTCTTCATGGATTTGCTTTGCGCGATCATATAGCTCCTGACTACATGCCGTTACGGCTGAGGATTGTTTAAAAGTCCATTTTGCAACAGTACGAAAGAGAGGATTTTTATCCGCCATGAAGATATCGGAACCGTGAAGACTGATCATCAATGGTATCCTCAATAGCTTGCTGACAATCGCTGCAGCAAATCCATTGGGGACGACCCAATGTGCATGAATAACTTGAGCATCCATTTTCTTAGACAAGCGTATCAGGTTGATAATCTCAGCGATTATGAACAAGGGTAATAACAAAGGCGTTAGGGGATGCAACTTCACATCCGCCTGTAATGTCCGAGCGTGACCCATAATGTGAAGAGACTTTGGCCAGATATATTTGAACCTGTGGACTGGCACGGTCGACTCCAGATCGTCCCGCAGGGAGATGTCGTAAGGGGCAAGAACCTGAACCTCATTACCTAGGTCTGCTAATGGTTCCGAGATAGATTTGACGAAAGGGGCGGTTCCATCCCCCTTAAACCTTGGAAAGGAACTTGTGAGGACTGCAATTCGCATAAAGACTTACTTCCTGAGTTCATATATTCGGATAGTGGGCCCATTTTACCATGTTATGACAATAAGAATCTTAATGGGGAGTCCTGAGATGAAAATTATGACATAATCAATTTATCCTATACACCCACACCCCACTCTCACCATACACCTCCCTTATCCCCGCGCATCCCACCAGCCCCCCCGGCCCCAAACTGCCCACACCTTCCCTAATATATATCCAGTCCAATTCCGCTTCCTCAACCAGCGCCCAGAACGCCTCTGAGCAGGTCGTAATGTCGCTGGCATCTTCCCCCCACCCACGCAATTGTTCCCGCATAGCAGCGTCCGGCGAGAAACCGTAAAACACCGTCGGCACCAGCGCCCAACGCCCAGCATAAGGCAACAGCCACCCACCCCCATCCACCCCGCGATAGACTCCGTTCTGCCAGTGGGTTGTGTTGATGTAAAAGCGGGCGTCCTCCGGTGTATTGGCCCTGATCCAGTCCAGCGCATCCAGATCAGCCTCCGTGACCAGGACGGTGACCGGGTTGATGATGTCCGAGCTGAGGGGAAAACCCCAAGCCGTCCAGCCGACAACGAACAGCGAGAGCAATACAAGAGAGACCCATCGCTGTTTCAACCAATGTCCTGCCAGCCCCCCAACCTTCCAGAATAGCCAGCCCGCCCACAACGAGACCGGCAAGAACAGCACGATGGCGAAGTGATCCGGGCGGAAGGGGCGCAGTGCCACCGTCCAGGGCAGGGCCAAAGCCCCAAGGATAAAGCTCCACAAAGCAAAGCCCACACGCTCTCGCCGGAACAGAGCAGCCAACACACCAATACCCGCCGGAAGGAGCAGCCAGTGGTTACTCGCTGGGCCCAGCAGCTGCCAGATGTAATCCCAGCCGCCCCCACCGCTGAGGATCGTATCCAGTGTCTCGGGCAGCCTGGACTGCACGCCCGATGACGTGACAGCATAACGCCAAACCCGCAGCAGCCAGGGGGCTGCCAACAAAAGGCCAAAAAAAGCACTGCCTGCGACCCAGAAGATCTTCCTAAAGACTGCTTGCCGTCGGCTAAGATTTGAAATCAGATAAACGCCCGCCAGGATAACGAGGAACAAGGCCAGCAGCAGGCCAGCGAAGTAGTGCGACAGCAGGACGCCGGCTGTCAGCAGTACCAACGCCAAGGCTTGTTGTTTTTTATGGTTTTCTCGGAGCAGTCTCAGCGCAGCACTCATCGCCAGCGGCAGCAAAACCAAGCCAGTGGTGAGAGTGTAGCGTCCCCAACTGAGGTAATACGCAGGCATGCGGGTCGCAAAGGTCACCAAAAGCCCTGCTGCAGCAGCAGGACGCCAATCCTTCCACAGCGCCTTCCCTAAAGCGTAAACCGACAAGCCAATCAGAGCATTCAGGACCTGCCCCAAGAGGAGCATCGCCGCCCCGATCTCCAATCCGCTCAGCGCGGCGAACAGGGCCGTGAGGGCGTGAAAGCCATAGTGATAATACAAAGGAACGGGAAGATAGGGCGAAAGGTCCTGGGGGAGGCTGCCTTTTTCCAGGATAGCGCGGATGATCAGGTAATGATGCTGTGAATCCACCCAATTGGGGAGCAACAGCTCTCGCGCCTGATACAGCCGCCAGGCAATAGCCAGCCCCAAGAACGCCAAACCCATCAGCAAGTGCAGGCGGTATTTTCGGGTAAGGCGCACACCACGCCGGAGTAAGCCCCACACCGCCAATCCCAAAAAAACCACAAGGAGAAACGCAATCCCAAACCTGGAGAAGCTGCCCCCAAGGATAAAAACAAACTCCGCCATCAGCAGGATCACAGAAATGCTGACGCCGACGATGTGCGCCAGCGAAACGAGGGGATCCCACCGCCGCTTACCCAGCCAGACCCACCAGGCCAACCCAGGCAGTAATAGGGCGAGGAACACCAAAGCGACTCTCACAAGCGCCTCATACCCTGTGTGTCAACCTGAATAAGGAGATCATGGTTCGTTTTTTCGAGAACGGGATGCACAAAATCCGGGGCAATATCATTCAGTGGCACCAAAACAAAGGCCCTCTCATGCAGCCTGGGGTGGGGAATTTGCAGGTTATCTTCCTTAATGACACGCTGACCATAGAAGAGGATGTCCAGGTCAATCAGCCGCGGCCCATAACGGAAAGTGGCCTCCCGCCCCATCTCCTCCTCTATCTCTTTCACAAAATCCAACAGCGGAGCAGGTTCCAGGGTCGTCGTCACCTGAATTACCTGATTGAGGAAATCTGGCTGGTCTTCAAATCCCCAGGGCGGGGTGACGTAAATCGGCGATTCGCTCACAATCTTCCCTTGGGACGACAATTTCTCTTTCGCGATGCACAAATTGGCCGCCCGGTCGCCGAGGTTGCTGCCCAAGCCCAGAAAAATGTGCTCCTCCATGGTCATGCCGCCCCATGAATATTTAAAAAGTCCGCCAGCAGCCCATAGGCCGTGGTTTCCGGGCCTGGGTCGCTCTCCAGTATGCCCAGTCCGGGAAGCACGTCCAACTTAAACTGGCAGTAGGAGCTGGTGCCGTTCACGCTGTACAGCGGCGAATCAGGCCCGACACGCTCCGGCGCAACTTTTGCGGCTATTGCGCCGTCCACCCGTTCAGCGGAACAAACCAGCTTCCAACGCTCCCCCGCCTCCGCTACCGACTTGATCATCTCCGGCGTGACGCCCCGGATGCCAGTGCGGTCCACCTCCTGCGGCGTCATCGGCGCGCCCATCAAAACCGTCACCAGCGCAGCCACCTTTATGGCGGCATCCCAGCCGTCCACATCATTGCTGGGGTCCGTCTCGGTAATGCCGATGGACTGGCCATAGGTAATCGCCTCCTCCAGGGTCTTGCCCTCCCCCATTAGTTCCAAAAGCAGGTTGGTGCAGGAATTGAGGATGCCGCGAAAGCCGATCAGGTTCGCGCCGACCAGCGGTTGACGAAACAGGGCGAAAATCGGCGCGCCGTCCATCACCGTCGACTCAAACATAAAGCGCAGCCCCTCGCGCTCCGCCAGATCCCGCAGGGTTTGATAGCCATGCACCACAGGGCCCTTATTGGCCGTCACCACATGCATACCGTTCTGTAACGCAGTCTGGATATGCGCCAGCGCGGGCTGCCCGCTTTGCGGGTTGACGGGTGTGGTCTCAAACATCACATTTGCGGGGCATTTGGTGATGAAGGTCTTAGTTTCATTGGGTGCTTCAAGTATGCTGAGGGCGTTTAGCCTTTCGCCGCTTTCCACCAAAGCCAACGCTTTCCGCAAGTCCAGCCCCTCAGGATCAATGGCCCCGCCGTGTGAGCCAGTGATGATGCCCGTCACCGTCACCGATAGATCGTAGCGGGAAGCCAGCTCATCCTTCTTTTTCATCAGGAGCCTAGCAAAAGCCTTGCCAACATTGCCGAAACCCACCAAACACAGGCGGTAATTTGTCGTCATGCGGTCATCCTCTCGATTTTTAGAATTTGTCCTTTAATTTAACCACAAAATCCATAAAAGCACGTTTCTCATCCATAGAGATTAGATTTGTTTTTCCAACTTTACAAACAACCGTTAAAATAAAGGGTATGGAAGAATACAAACCAGATTACCTCCTAGATGAACTGACAAAATTTTATGAAGTTTTTCACATATTCAAATACTTCTAGAAAGCTAGTTTCGTTAAAAAACAGAATAAATCTCATAAAAATTATTATTTAGTGAGACCAGACGTTACAACAACATGAGAATCCTTATGATGAGAAGCAAGTTAATACTAATTACTTTATAATGAGATATCAATTTTGCAAAAATTATATTCAAAGACCCAAATCGTGATTGGAGAAATAATTTTTATGAAGCACCGCTTTTTCGTTATCATAGCAATTTTCGTTTTTATTTTTTCTTCTTGTACCAGCAAATCAGGCGAGCAAGGGGTAGAGTTACAACAATCGCCTACACAGACTCCATCTTTAATACCATCAATTACACCAACGCCAACGATAACAATCACACCAACACCAACACTAACATCGACACCGGAAATCCCGGTCGATATTAACAATTATTTCCCTTTTCCTTTATCAACAATATCTGTGAATAATATATCAAATCTAGAACTGTTGGGAAAGATTGGAGAAGGTCAATTACTCTCAGTTGATATTAGTGTTGATCAATCAAAGATCATTGCAATTTATAACACTCAAGTTGTAATACTGGATTCCGAAACACTCGAAACCGAGAATCGATTCGACGTTGATATTCCACTAGATGTTGGAATTGATTATCAAATATCACCGAATAGTACCCATCTAGCGATATTGTTGGATTCCTCATTATTGATGTACGATTTAATTGATGGAGAGCCTATTGAATCATTCAATGTAACATTTAATCCTAACTCCAGACACAGATTTTCACAATTTGAATTCTCTACAAATGGTCAATTCTTTATGTGTCGACTTGATGCTGATATTAAATGGGGGATCTGGAGTGCTGTCACCGAGGAGTTTGTTTTCGCTGAGGAAGGTGTCAAACCTCAATTCATATCCGAAAATCAAGTTGTAATTGGTTATGGAAAAACATTCATCATTCGAAGCCTAAAAACAATTGATGGCGTTTCATATGCAGAAGATATTTTTCAAATGAATGTCGAGGGTGATATTGTTAGTTACACTGTAACCGATAACGGACGTTATTTATCTGTAACATCGTTGGTTGGAAATGAAAACTTAAGTTATCAAAGATCTATCTGGAATTTATTAACTAAAGAAAAAATCATTAGTAACCATCCGGTTTCTATAGAATTTTCTCCTTCCGGTCAGTTTGCATATGCGCGTCAGCGTCGAGGTGATAGAACATATAATTTTTGGCGTGTAGAAGATGGTCAATTGATGAACACCTTAAGTAATATTTCAATATATTCTCCCATCTTCAATAATGATGAAAGTAAAATGGCTTTAGTTGAATATCAGAATGGGGTGCAGAGTGTATTGATTTATGATACAGAGAGGTTTTTCCAACTTACCCGGATTCCTTTCGGAGATCAAACAGCTAGTAATTTTTTTATAACAGAAGATAAAAAATTAATTATTGTGTATTCATCATCATCCCAAGAAATCAAGATTATTGATTTTGAAAGCGGGAAGAGGGTCAGCACTGTAAAGGGAATAGTGGATACTAATATACAGGCAGTTGGAAATCATTATATGATCGCATCTTCAAAAAAAGCGACAGAGATTTATCAAATCCCTTCTGGTGAATGTGTATTTCAAATCCCAATTCACGCAAAAATAATTAAACCAATAGATGAGACAATTTTGCTCGTAGATGAATTCAACAACTTTTCTCTTTGGTCTATTCAACAAGAAAAAGAAATTACTTCATTACAACCTGTAGTTAACAGTCGCAGTTATTTAAGCCTTGAGTCCTCTGCGAGTTTATTAGAGTGGGAAAATATCCTATCGGAAGAGACAATGGATACCATTTATGAAGTAAGCCACAAATCTGATGCACACACAGAACTCCCGGAAAGGAATTATTCAAAAATTGCTCAAATATTCATCAAATATCAATCGGGGAAGATAAATGTTTATAAAAATATGAGTGAGTATTCACTTAAAGGCTATGAAAATGCAACCCTTGCTTATGAGATAGAAGCGAACGATATAAAGGAAAACTTACTTCGCCTAACACCAGATGGAAAAATCATCATTGGGGCAGAAAATACTAAAACACTACATTTTTGGTCAACAGATACTGGAGAATTAATTAAATCAATAACCTAAAAAAGTATATTTGTTGACCTCATCGTCTCCCCGGATTCACAAAGGTTATACGTTTCTCAATTTTGCGGTGGATATAATGATGGGTTTAGTGTTTTTGAAATTCCAAGTGGACGTTTGCTTTTTTCGAAAGTGATCACAGGAAAAAAATACAGATTGGATGGTTGGGATGCATGTTTAGGCATGCAAATCAGTCTCTCTGGTGACGGGAAAAGCTTTGTAGCAATTGCAGAGGACTGCTCACTAGGAATTTATGATACAGAGAACCTGAATTTAATCCAAAAAATTGAACTTGATCCCTCTTGGTATCTACAATCCTCGATTTCCGAGACAGGAGATATCGTTGTCATTTCCCAAAATCATTCTCTCATTAACTTCTACGATGTTTCGACAGGAGAAAATATTTTTTCTTTACAAGTTAACGATATGGGATTTTCCGATAAGCCAACTACCCGGTTTGATTTTACATATGATGGAAAATTGTTTGCCATAAGTCGTGGATATTCTGGTGATGAAATTCTCATTTTTGGTATTTGGGAATGAAAGTTTATTATTCTATATTTATAATTATCTAAACTCTCTTTATAGAAATTTTCATCCATGAAATCATGTTGGATGGGATTTCAGGTTAGAAATTTATTTGTTAATCCATTAAAATATAATTCTTAATATGATTCATATCATGGTTTACCATTGATTTTCCTCATCATCAAGCCAAATTTCAAAAAACTCAATTTACAATCTTCAATTATTAAAAGGAGAAACGAATTTGAAAAATAAATTAACGGTCTTAAATGGTCTACTTGGCCTCAGTCTAGGTGCTATCAGCGGCGGCGCGTTCATTCTTGCCTTTCCGCCCTTTGAAATCTGGCCGCTGATCTTCATCGGCTGGGTTCCCGTGCTCGTCGCACAAAACCGCCTCATGCCGCGCAAGCTCTCCAGCCTGCCCACCGCGCTGGCCATCGGCATCTGGCTGGAAGGTTACCTGGGGCCGATATTTAACCCCATTGGCACCTATATGGTTTATCTTCCACTCATAGCTGCTCTGTTTGCCTTCATTTTTGACCTCGGCAAAAGGGGCTTCAATGAGAAAACCCATTACCGCTGGTTCGTATTGGAAGGCACGTTATCCTGGGCTGGGATCGAGATAATCCGTCTGTTCATCCCCATCGCCGGCACATGGGGCTTTATCGCTTACCCCCTCTACCGCCAGACCTGGTTCATCCAACCATCCAGCATCTTCGGCATCATCGGGCAGGGTATTCTCATCATGACCGTTAACCTGGTGCTGGCCCTGGGCATCATCTATTGGATTGACCGCGGCTTCCGTTTGGAACGCCCCTCCCCCATCCCGGCAAAGACCGTCCGGCGGTGGGCCAATGGCACAGGCATCGCCCTGATCCTGTGGACGGTACTCAGCCTTGTCCTGCTTCAATTCCCCACAGGCCCCACGGTCACCGTGGCGGCTGTTCAGCCCGAGATTTCCCCCATTCGTACGGGCAATCAGGGCCAGGAGGCGCTGCTGGCAGACCTTCATGCGGACATGATCCAACAAACCCGTCAGGCAGCAGAGCAGGGCGCTGTGTTCATTGTCTGGCCTGAGGGTGCCATGCTCTTCGACCCGCAGGAGGATGATCACCTGGGTTTGGCTGACCTGGCGCAGGAGTTGAATATCCATCTGGTCGTTGGTTATGTAGTTAACCTGGAGGACGGTACCTTCCGCAACGAAGCCACCATTATTAACCCGGATGGGGAATTCCTGGGGGTGTTCGGCAAGGATCATCCCGTCCTCTTCGGCGGCGAGACCAGCCCAACCCGCGGCACCTACCCTGTCTATGAGACAAAACTCGGCATCCTGGGAACCATCATTTGTTATGACCTGGATTACACGGATACTGCCCGTAAACTGGCTGCACAGGGGGCACAGTTGATCGGCGTCCCCTCCAACGATTGGGGCGCCATCGCGGAGACTCACTACACCCATGTGGTCTTCCGAGCGATCGAGAACCGCGTAGCGATGGTCAAAGCGGATGGCGGCTACGACTCCGTAATCGTAAACCCCTATGGGGAGATCAAAGCCCTGGCTGCCTACCCTGAGGGCGGCGGTGCCACGCTGGTGGCGAACGTCCGAATTGGACGGGGAAAAGGAACCCCCAATACGGTGTTGGGCGATTGGGCCGGCTGGCTAAGCCTGGCGGGGATCGCGTTTTTCACCTTCGGGGGCTCATTCCTGATGAAAACAGCTGAGAAAAAGGAGAAACCCGAAGAATAAACATCAGCGTTTTAATTCTCATCATTGGAAATTTTGAATTCTGCCGGCCTTATTAAAGGAAATATGGGGGGAGGATTTTCTCCTGGTTAGCGGTAAAAGCAGCACGACAGAGGAGAAAATCACGGTCTGCACCGGTGCTGATGGATGCAAAACGATCGATTAAGCCCAACGCTTCTTCATTCATTTTGATGTAGCTGGTGTTTATCAGGAAAAAATTATCCCAGGGCAGGATTTCGATTTTATTCAAAGCCAGAAAATCGCGGATCACATTGCCTTTAATAAAGTCCCAGCCCTTCATATCGAAAATACCAAATTGATTCGGGTTAGCTTGCTTCGACCGGCAAAGCAACCAGGCCTGTCCGCCCGTCACAAATTTTTCACGGGGCATATCCAGAGGGTTAAAGTCAATTGATAAAGTCTCTATCTGAAGCGTGTCAAGCTGCGGATCCACCATCACCCAGCGTTTACTTTCTCCCTCCCAATATTCGCAAACCCAATGATCCTCATAGCGTCCCTTGGTGAAATAAGTGCCAAAGCCCGCTCTGGCGCGGGCAGGAACCCCCATATGGCGCAATATGGACGTGAGCAGCAAAGTGAAATCCCGGCAGGTGCCCACCGTTTTCTGGGTCAACAACCGCTTCTGGGATAATGGCGCATCACTTAATGCCTTGATTTTCTTAATGCGGTCTGTGATCAGACGCAGGTTGGTCTCTTCTTTGCGAATGCGATTGAGGTGAATGCCATAGCGGTCTGCCCAATAAACATGCAGCATCAACCCCTGAATAATTTTAACAAGGATTGGGATATCCTCAGGAAGATTGTCAAAGAGAGCGGCGCTATCGCCCGGATCGCTGATCTGGCCCTGGGAAGTGTAATATCCTTGCGGACGAAGGTGGTTTTTCATCAAAAAAATTTACAAAGACCGTATCTTCAAGGTGCCATGAGCCCTTAATCCATCCTTATCGGTTTCTGTCCAATGAAATTTCACAGCTTTGTAAAGGTCGCTGGTTGGCACGACCAGGTTCTCTTGCATGGCTGCCATGGAGGGGATTGCGGCATAGCATCCTGGGAAATCCGGATAGGAGAATACCCCTTCGCAGTTAAAGGCCATCATCGCATCGGTGATTGTCGCTAATAAAGCCCCCTTGACATTCAATACCGCTTCCAATTTACCAAACTCACCAGACAGGTTCAGATCCCTCAGGTCTATGTGTTTGACTACGCCAACAGCCCGCGGCTGTCCCAATTGTTTCATGACCGAATCTTTGTCATCCCCCAAATCCACACCCAACCCATCCAAAAGACTAGAGAGATTGCCCATCGGCGAGTTAGCGGCCTCCAAAACGGGATTTAACTCGATGTCAAACAGAACGGTTGCGTCCACATGATAAGCATGGCCTTCCACCTCGGCCAAAAGCTCGATGTCAAGCTTGACCTCATGATCAGGATTCATGTCCTCCGATACGACTGCGCTGGCCTGGTTCATCGCCGCCAAGCCGCCATCATAGGCATCCTGCATCTGTTTGGCAAGGTCGCCAAGCTTCCCTAAATCAGACAGATCCATAGTTCCTCTTTTCAGTTTTAATCGATAGCATTCGTCAGGAATTAATGAACCCATTATACAGCAATTTAGCCCTCTCCAAAGTAAATCGGGTTGCCGATTAACGCCGGTAGGGGCGGGATCCCGGGCAGGAAAGTGCGGTAGATTTCCACGCGCACAAAACCAGGGCTGCTGACCGGATAAACCAGGCTGCAATCCCCATCCTCAGGCGCCTTGAACAGGTCGGTGCTGTCCTGATTGTGAACCACCCGCACAACATCACCCTTCTGCAGTCTCTGGGTCTCTATCTGCAAGGATTGATCTTTTTCCCAGGATACCGTGTCTCCCATGATAGCTTCCCCAGCCTTCATCTCCAATGAAGGTCCCTCGGGCGCGAAGCGGATGAAGCTGTGGCCTTCCCGCATCGCCTCAAGCAGATCGCTGGGATGATTACTCATGGCAAACACGCCCATACAGGGACCGCCGAGGATTTGAAAAAAATTATCTTTGTGATAATCGCTGCCGCCCACAGCCGGGATCTTCTGCCCCGCTTCCAGCATGGCCTGCCACATACCAACCGCCCGCAGGTTGCTCTCCCGCATGGGGCCGTTCCAGATCTCCAGGCAGTCAAAGGGGAGGTCGTTGAGGTTGAAATGGAAGCCGCAGCCCGGGTCGGCCGGATGGTTGATAACAATCGTCGCCCCCCGCTCTTGGGCGGACTGGAACCGGTCTTTGACGCCCTCTTCCGTGTTGGTGTAAAACGGTTCGTCATAGGGTTGGTCCACCCCCAGGAAATTGGCATGGCCCTGATAATGAGTCCATTCCACACCTGGGATGAGGGTGATGCCGGGGATGCGATTGAGGATAGCAGATGCGGCCATTTGGTTATGATCGGTGATGGCAAGGAAATCCAGCCCATGACTCCGGGCATGGGCGGCCAGTTCTTCCAGGGTCAACACGCCGTCCGACGCCACAGTATGGGTGTGGGGATCGCCGATGAACAGCGCTCGCTTCTTGGGTGTAAAGGTCAATGTGTACTGTACGGTGACACCTTCCGGCGCTATCTTGTAGGCGCCGATCAGGATCTCCCATTCCCCCGGCGTCAGTGACTGCGGCATATAGCCCGGGGTGGCGTGGTTTTCGCTGAGGGTGATGCTTTGCTTGTTCGAGCCGGAAACACCCGCCTGCGCTCCATCAGGCCCGATCAAGCCCAAATCGATGATATTGATCTGCTCTCGGGCGGTAAATTTCCCTGCATCAGCCGGTTCATCCACCTCTTGATATTTTGGATAGTTATAGCTGAGCTTAAATTCAGCCACACCCTCCGGCATGGTAAAGGAAAGGGTGAAATACCTCCCCTGCTTTTCATGTGGAATAAATAACTCTAAGTGTGTTTCTTGCACAATCGGCACTCCTTAATCCTCGGGAATCTCGCCTAAAACCTCACGCAGGAACCAACGAATTTGTTTATCCCAGAAAGTCCAATCATGGTAGCCGTCCTCTTCAAGATAAGCCATTGGCACGCCCAACTCCTGAGAAGCGGCAAAAAACATCTGATTGACGGGATACAGGTCGTCCTGCTTGCCGCAGGCGATGAACAATTTTGGCAGGGCGTCAGTGTTTTGAGCCGCTTTCTTCAACCAGACCATGGGGTCATGTGGGGTTCCGCTGAGTTTATCCAATGCGCCAAAGAGCAGTTTGAATTCTTCCTGCCGCTGGTCATCCGGCATGAGTTGCAAAATCTGAAGCGACAGCGCGCCGGAAAAGCTAGCAGCGGCTGAGAAACGGTCAGGGTGATTGAGGGCGGCTTTGAACGCGCCATAACCACCCATGGAATTGCCCGCGATCAAGGTGTCCTCCCGCTTTGGATCCACCCCAAACACATCTTTGAGATATTGGGGAAGTTCCTCAATCAGATACATAAAATACGCCTGTCCGTTGGGTTGGTCGGTGTAAAAGCTGCGCCCAAAAGAGGGCATCACCACCACCAACCCATAATCATTCGCCAGGGTTTCAATCGAGGTGAAACGCTGCCAGGCGCTGCCATTATCGCTCAGCCCATGCAGCAAGTAGAGCACCTTGCGCGCCCTCAGGGGCACATCGCCCATCTTGCCCGGGTCGGGCAGGATCATGTATAAGGGATGGCAGACTTTGACGGTTTCGGGGGTGTGATCCAGTCGAATTAAGGCCATGATTTACTCCTCTGTGAGCTTCAGGTCTTGAGGTTGACCCTTATCATGTTTTGTAAACTTCAAGAACATTGAGAATCCCAGGCTGATCACCATCATCACCATGGGGAAGATGGTCAGCAAGAAGCGGGAAGCCGTGCCGGGCTGCGCACCGGGGTTATCGCCGCTCTCAAAGCCGAAGATTTGAAACAGCAGCAGGAAAGCCAGGCTGGTGAATAAGCCGCTCAAGCGGTTCATGAACCCCAGCGCGTTGGCATAGATGCCCTCCCGCCGCACGTTGTGCTTGCGGGTGTCCTCATCCATAATGCGCGCCCCGATCAAGTCCATGGTGGTGATCACCCCAGCGAAACCAAAGCCCACCAGGGCGCTGCAGATCACGGCCATGACCATATTCCGGGCGAAGAACAAAGGCAGAAAAGCGACCGCAAGGGATCCCAGCGCAATCCGCCAGACGGGGATCAGGCGGAATTTGCGCACGAGCCAGGCCCACAGCGCCACACAGCCGATGGCAATCAGCAGCACCGCCGCGAACAGGATCGTGGATTGGCCCTCCGAGATTTCGAGTGTGTACTTGGCAAAGAAGGGCATCCCCGACAGCACCATGGACATGGCCGCGCTGTAAAAGGCATTGGTCAGCCCCGCGATCCAAAAGTTGCGGTTGCTGATCATGGTCTTGATGCTGTCCCACAAGCGGGGCTTTTCCTCCTCGGCTGTAACCGTCTTTTCTTCTGACATGAAGGTCATATATATGATCACCACGCCGCCCAGAGAACCGTAAAGAATAGCCGTTGTGCTGTACCCCAGTGCATTGGTCACCACCGGTGTCAGAGCGATGCTGATGATCATCGCCACGAGCTGAAAGGCCTGGCGCATGGCATTGGTCTTAGCGCGGCTGGCGTCCGTGGTGAATATCTCAGGAAATAGTGCTGCATAGTTGGCATTGATCACCGAATCCAGGGTGCCGGTGAAGATGTACAGGAGCATGGCATACGCCAGCAGGGAATTTCCAGAAAGGAACTCCGCTGGGCTGTAGAAGGCGATCAGCCCCAGCACGAGCAGGGGCGTGCCGATCACCAGCCAGGGGCGACGCCGGCCCCATCTTGTGCGCGTTCGGTCTGAAAGAAAACCGTACACGGGATTATCCAGGACGTCAATGAAAGTATACACGAAGAGAATAAGGGCAAAATCAGGGGTGGTGAGCCCCATGCGGTCCACGTAAAATATGGCCGCATAGGTCTTGAGCAAGTTGATGGGGATGGACGTGCCGAACATCCCGATGGCATAATTAAAGGACTTCATGCGTTCGGATTTCATGGTAGATGACCTCTCTTATGAACAAAAACAGAACTGAGACAATTAACAGGAATTATAATTGAATTTGATCTATTAATTACCTGGCATCTAGAGATGAATTTCTATGATGTAACTTAATCCCCTAATACCTAATACCCAATGCCTGATACCCAATGCCTGATACCTCATTCCCACCTCCCCCCACACCATGATATACTAAACTAAATTCATATGACAAAGCACAAACCCATGAAACTGATCATCCAAATCCCCTGTTTTAACGAAGCGGAAATCCTGCCGAAAACCCTGTCAAGACTCCCCAAATCCGTCAAAGGGTTTGACGAGGTGGAGATCCTGGTCGTAGACGACGGCAGCACCGACGCCACGTCAGAGGTGGCGCGGGAGAACGGCGCACATCACATCGCTCACCTGTCGCGTCACATGGGCCTGGCGCAGGCCTTCGCCCACGGGCTGGACGCCAGCCTGCGTCTGGGCGCGGATGTGATCGTCAACACCGACGCCGACAACCAATATAAATCAGAGGACATTGAAAAGCTGGTGCAGCCCATATTAAGAGATGAAGCCGAGATGGTTATCGGCGATCGCGGGGTTAGCGACATTGAACACTTCCCCCTCCATAAACGCTTCCTGCAGGTCGTGGGCAGCCGCGTCGTCTCCGCCACTGCCGGCTTTGACATTCCCGACGCCACCAGTGGTTTCCGCGCCTACACCCGAAAAGTGGCGCTGGAGACGATGGTGCTCAGCAATTATTCCTACACCTTGGAAACCCTGATCCAGGCGGGCGCCAACCGCGTGCGGGTGGCCTTCCTGCCCATTGAAACCAACCCGCCCGAGCGTCCCTCGCGCCTGTTCCGCAGCATCCGTAATTACCTGGTCAATTCCACCGCCACCATCGTGCGCTCCTTCACCATGTACCGTGCCCTGCGTATCTTTACCGTGATCAGTGCTGTTTTCATCCTTGCAGGCCTGATCCTCGGCGGTCGCTTCCTGTATTATTACATCCAGGGGCAGGGAACCGGCATGGTGCAGTCCCTGATCCTGACCGCTGTCTTGCTGATCGTAGGATTTGTGACTTTCCTGATCGGTCTGATCGCCGACCTGGTCAGCTTCAACCGCAAGATTCTGGAAGAGGTACTCTACCGCCTGCGCCGCCGGGATACTGCCCAACCCGCCAAAGATCATGACAACCCGGATGGGATTGTTTAATAATCTGTTAAAGTTAACCTGCGTCAATCGTCACTCACCCAGAAAGATGTACAATGGCATTATTATCTGATTCAATCCATGGAGGAATGTCTTGTTTGAACCCTTGAAAAAACGTGTTGAGCAAGAAGGGGAAAACCTTGGCGACGGCATCCTGAAGGTAGATCCCTTTATCAATCATCAGGTCGATCCCGTGCTGATGGACGCCTGCGGAGAGGAACTTGCGGATCGATTCCGGCCTGTCAAACCCACCAAGGTCCTCACCGCAGAGATCTCAGGAATCGCGCCGGCTTTGATGACAGCCAAATACCTGAATGTCCCCGTCGTGTATGCCCGCAAGCATAAACCCGTCACCATGCCGGACACGGTCTATTTGACAGTGGCGCCCTCACACACCAAGGGCCACATGGTGGAATTAATCGTCTCACCGGAATACCTGGCCAACGGTGAGCGGGTGCTGATTATTGACGACTTCCTGGCTTCCGGCGCCACCATTGCCGGCCTGGTGCGCCTGGCACAGACCGCTGGCGCAAAGCTGGTGGGCATCGGTGCGCTGATCGAGAAAACCTTTGAGGGCGGCCGGGACCTGCTTTCTTATCTCAATATTCCCATCGAAGCACTCGTCCCCATCTCTTCTATGGATGATGGCCAGATCATCTTCACTGAAGACTAAGTTTCTGCGATCCTTGCTTTACCTCGGACGGCTGCGCCTTCTCCGTCCGTTGGTCACCTTTTTCTTTAAACATATGGACACCTTCCTGCCGGTTGACCGCTGTTATGAAAACGCCCATTGGGCTGCCTTTCACCATCCCCAACCGGAATACCCTCTGCACATCCTCATCCTCCCCAAGCAAAGCATCCCCTCGCTGACGGCTGCGCCGCTGGATAAGGGCCTCTACGCCGATTTAATCGAAGTCGTCCAAACCCTGGTCGCCGAATATCAGCTTGAAGAGAAGGGCTATCGCCTGATTACTAACGGCGGCCCCCACCAGACCATCCCGCAATGGCATTGGCACCTGATCAGCGAAAAGGTAAATGACACCCATGACTGAAACTATCGTTATCCTGGATTTCGGCTCGCAATACACCCAGCTCATCGCCCGCCGAGTTCGTGAAGCTCAAGTCTACTCCGAGATCTTAGCCTGGGATACGCCGCCTGCGGATGTCCTGGCCCACAATCCCAAAGGCTTCATCCTCTCCGGGGGCCCTCGTTCCATCTATGAAGCGGGTGCGCCCCATCTGCCGGCTTATGTGCTGGAGACAGGCTTGCCCATCCTGGGGATTTGCTACGGCATGCAGGCTCTGACGGCTGCACTGGGTGGTAAAGTTGCCGCCACCCGCAAGGGGGAATACGGCCCCGCCGAGTTTCAAGTCACCCAATCCTCAAAATTATTAAAGAAAATGGACCCCGCCAAAGTATGGATGTCCCACGGTGACCGCATCGAACGTCCGCCGGAAGGTTTCGATATCCTGGCAATAACGGAGAACAGCCCCATCGCTGCCATCGGGGATGAAGGACGGGGTTACTATGCCCTGCAGTTCCACCCTGAAGTACATCATACACCTGCTGGCAAAGATATCTTGAGTCGCTTTGTCTATGATGTCTGCGGCTGCCATGGGGATTGGACGCCGCAATCTATCATCCACCAGGCCGTCCAGCAAATCCGTCAGCAGGTCGGGGAGTCCCGCGTGCTCTCCGCGGTCAGCGGTGGCGTGGATTCCAGCGTGGCAACTGCCCTTGCCCAAAAAGCGGTCGGGGACCAACTCTTAGCTGTCTTTGTCGACACAGGCTTGATGCGCAAGGATGAGGTAACACAGGTTAAAGAAGCCTTCCACGAAAAAATGGGCATAGACCTGACGGTGGTCAACGCCATTGAGGAATTCTTTAGCCAACTGGAAGGCGTAACAGAGCCTGAAGAGAAGCGGCAAGTGATCGGAGAGACTTTCATCCGCCTGTTTGAAATTGCTGCGCATAAGCTGGGACACCCGCCTTTTCTGGTTCAGGGCACCATTTACCCCGATGTGGTCGAATCACGCGCGCCGGAACGCCAGCACGCCCAGCGCATCAAAACCCATCACAACGTCGGCGGCCTGCCGGAGGAGATGGATTTTAAATTGGTGGAACCCCTGCGCTATTTGTTCAAAGATGAAGTCCGGGTTGTGGGAGAAGCCCTGGGATTGCCCCCTGAATTGGTCTGGCGGCAGCCCTTCCCCGGCCCCGGTTTGGCCGTGCGCTGCCTGGGGCCCTTGACCTTGGAAAGGGTGGAGAAGCTGCGCCAGGCGGATGCCATCTTTACCGAGGAACTGGCACAGGCGGGGCTGCTGCACCTGCAAAGGGATGATGAGGATATCGAGTTTGGCACCTCTCAGGCCTTTGCCGTCTTGCTGCCAGTCAAGGCAGTGGGTGTGATGGGCGACCAGCGCACCTATGAGGAAGTGATTGCCCTGAGGGCTGTCACCACAGAAGATTTCATGACCGCGGATTGGGCCAGGCTGCCCTATGACCTGCTGGGGAAGGTCGCCAATCGCATTGTCAACGAGGTGCAGGGCATCAATCGGGTGGTTTATGACATCACCAGCAAACCCCCCGGCACCATCGAATGGGAATGACAATTTGCCAAGTTCAAGGTTTAACTAAAGACCTGTTCAGATCACGCTTCACTTGCAACACCCATTCACCATTCATAAATTCCCCAATATAATCTTTTGTATCCCAGGGATAATTTATATATAATTATGATGATGGGGTAACCCACAACAATCAACGCTCGATAATAAAAAGGAGAAAATAATGGATTTAGGAGAAATTCTTTCGAAAGCATGGAAAACGATCTGGAAACATAAAATCCTATGGTTGTTCGGTTTCCTGGCAAGCTGCGGTGTCAGCCACGGCAATGCGGGGGGCGGCGGAGGAGGTAGCACGGCATCTTCACAGCCCGGCTCTTTTGACGCGCCAAACTTTCTGACCCCGTCCACACAGCGCGCCTTTGAGGACTTCTTTCAAACCCTGGGTGATATCCCGTTTTGGGTTTGGATACTAATCGCCCTGGGCATCATCATCGGCGGGATTGTCCTCACCGTCATCTTCCAAATGCTCGGTACACTGGGGACGACTGGTGTGATCAAAGGGACCAGCATGGCTGATCAGGCAGCAGAAGAGGATAAGCCTCTTTCCTTTGGTGACATTTTCAAAGGGCTGAAACCCTATTATTGGAAAGTGTTTTTATTCAACATTGGCTACCGTGTGGCCATTTCTATTGTCGTGTTCCTTCTGTTGCTGCCGATCATCGTCATCGCTGCCTGCACCTGCGGTTTGGGGATGTTCTTATTGATCCCCATCGGATGGTTTATCACTGTAATGGTATATTTCACAAAAATCGCCATCATGGAAGAGGAACTGGGTATCTTTGACGCCATTGGAAGAGCCTGGCGGGTCATCATCAAGAACCTGGGTAGTGTGGTCCTCATGTTCCTGGTGCTTGGCATTGGGCAGATCATTGCAGCTTTGGTGATCAGCCTGCCGCTGCTGATTTCTGTTGTTCCCCTTGTGGTCAACCTAATGGCAACTGGTTTTTCAAACCTGACAGCCGGCGTTGTGGTTTCAGCCGTCTTGTTCCTGGGTACCCTGCCCTTGATGCTTTTCTTGAACGGCGTTTTACAGGCCTATGTGATTGCGAGCTGGACGCTGACCTTCCGACGCTTAACTGCGGACGATGAACTCAACCCCACCCTCCTATCCAAAGAGGACGAAGAATAGAACCAGGACAATTAACACATAGCGTTTCAATGCTCATGTTTCAAAACAAAACGTCAACAAAAACCTGCCAGGGGAAATCACCTTCCCCTGGCATTTTGTTTAAGTGTTGGTTTCTTTTGATTCTGTTTACTTGTTTTTCAACTTTGTTGATAACATCTACCCAACTTGCATACGCTCAGGAATCAAATGCCATCATCGTCCAGCCCCCCAATACCAAAGCTTTCCCTACCATAACCGTAGATTTCAAACTCCCTTCTAATAGCGCATCAGCAATAGACACCATCAGCAGCGAAGATATCACACTTTATGAAAACGATCAGCGGGTAGAAATCGCCGAATTGACGCGCCATTACCACGGTATCCTGTTTTCTTTGGTGGTCAACCCCACCAGCGATTTGGATACCCGCGATGGAACGGGCACTTCACGCTACGACATGCTCAGCGAGACCTTGCGCACCTGGATATCAAGCCGATCCTTCCAGGGGGAGGATGGCTGGTCGCTGGTGACTAATGAGGGCATTCTGGTCCAATATGGGGATTCCGCTGATGAATGGCTTAGCGCGTTAAGTGCCTTTCAGCCAAATTTTCGTACCCTTCAGCCATGCCTGGCTGGGCTGGATTCCGCTATCCAGATGCTGGCGGACAGGGTGGTGCCATTGGGGATGGACAAAGCGATTCTGTATATCACCCCAGCGCCAACTCCGGATCAAATTGAATCGGTCAAAGACCTTGCCCTGCAAGCCCGGGAAGCGAAAATCCAGGTGAATGTGTGGATGGTGAGTGCTCCCCTATTCCTCAACAATGACCAGGGGGGGGCGTTAATGGATCTGGCTGCCATGACGGGCGGCGGATTTTTTCATTTTACGGGTGAAGAAGCAATTCCCAACCCGGAGAGCTACCTTTCCCAATTAGGCGCTTATTATTCTGCGAGCTATCAATCAGAGCTTTCGCAAACCGGGACCTATCCACTCCGAGTGGAAGCACAAGTAAATGGCCTGCAGTTCAGCGGCGAGAGTCAACCCTTTACCATCGATATTCAAGCGCCCAATCCCATCTTTATCTCACCGCAAACAAGCTTGACCCTGCAAAGGCCATCAGAAACAGCGGGAACATCCGCTTTTTACACCCCGGAATCGGTAACCTGGCGGATCATGCTGGAATTCCCGGATGGTCGTCCCAGGGAAATAATCGCCAGCCGGCTGTACATTGATGGGAACATCGTCGTCGTCAATGACTCCCCACCCTTTGATATTTTCACCTGGGAAGTGCCCGCTCAGTTTGAGGCTGGGGAGTATACCATCCAGGCAGAAATTAAGGATATCTTAGGCCGATCTGGACGAACCATACTAACCCCCCTGACTGTTGAAGTCCAACAACCCGAGACCCTGTCCCGGTTTCCCCTGCAGCGGATAGCCATTATTTTGATTGGCGTCCTTCTCGGTGGATCTCTCTTTCTCCTCATCCTGTGGTTGCTCCGACAATTCAAAGATAATAGCCTCTTCAACTCAATTAAAGACACCCTTTATGGGAAAAACCCTGATTCACAATCCCCCCACGCAAATCCGGTACCCCATTTAAAACCCATTTTGGCGACTTTAACGCCACTGGAAGATGGGAACATTTTTCAACCCGTACACCTGACCCATCGGAAAAACACTTTGGGAAGCAGCCCTCAGCGCGCCCAAATCCTTATCACCGGTGATTATGTACAAGAAGTCCACGCAGAAATTAGAATAAGGGAAAAATTAGTCTGGATTCAGGACTTACACTCCATATCAGGGACCTGGGTGAATTATGCCAACATTGGCACAGAAAATGTACAAATTCATACTGGCGACCTAATTCACATCGGGTCGAGGGGTTTTCGGTTTACAATTAATCAGAAACCATCAAACCAACCCATCACGGTTTCGAAATACGAACCTTACCTATGATCAAAACGGATAAATCCCATCTCACCATAAGTGCGGCCAGCCATCCGGGCATGAGGGGCAAGCAAAACGAAGACCGCTATCGTCTGACGCACTTCATGACCGGTCGAAAGGCAAAGGCCCCTGCAACCCTTGCTGTCTTGTGTGACGGCATCGGCGGCCACCGCGCTGGCGAGGTGGCCGCGGAGATGGGGGTATCCATCATTACTGAAACCATCGCGGCCGGCAATGCTCGCCACCCCCTGAAAGCAATGGAGAAAGCCATTACCCGAGCCAGCGATGAGATCTACGCAGCTTCAAAATCGGATCGCGGCCGTTCGGGCATGGGCGCCACCTGCGCCTGCTCCTGGGTGATTGGCGACCGGCTTTATGCAGCCAACCTCGGCGATTCTCGCATCTACCTCCTTCGCGAAGGGCGTTTCTTCCAACTGAGCACCGACCACACCTGGATTCAGGAAGCATTGGAAGCCGGCATCATCAGCGATGATGAGGGAAACAACCATCCCAATGCCCATGTCATCCGCCGCTACCTTGGATCCAAGAAAACCCCTGAGCCCGATTTCCGCCTATGGGTCTTTGAGGGCGAAAACGATGCGGATGCCCGGAGCAACCAGGGGCTGCGGCTCAGGCCGGGCGATATCCTCATGCTGTGCAGCGACGGGCTTACAGACCTGGTTTCGGATGCAGAAATCCGCGATGTCATCCTTGGTAATCCCCTGCAGCAGGCCCCCGATCTCCTCATTGAGCTGGCAAACCAGCGCGGGGGACATGATAACACCACCGTTGTATTGCTCCAGACCCCATTGAAGAAAACCAAAGGACTAAGACGGCGTTGGGTCCTGGGCTGCCTGGCCATACTCGCTGCGGTCAGCGTCCTCGCTGCAGCTCTGCTTCTTGGCCTGCGCTGGTGGGGCACAAGGGTAAATCAGCCAGAACCTACACCCTCCATATCTGTTACTCTTCCTGCCAGCACACAGACCCCCCTCCTTACCGCAACCCTAACGCCCACACCCACAGAAGCCATCACGCCCCTACAGCCTTCCATCACCCCCTGGCCCACCGACACCCTTTCACCATAATGGTGTTAAAATAATCACACCATAGACGAGGGATGAGGAATAAATGAATAAACAGGAATCAACACAACAATTACCAGAGAATTACCAACTAATTGATGAGCTTGACTTGAATGAGAACCGCGGCCTGGGTATGATCCTCACTCTGACCGGCGTGGGGCTGTTGTTTGGCGTGAGTTGGCTGCTGCTGCAGAGCCTGACCTTCCTGCGCCCGGAATACCTTTCTACCGAAAATATCCTGATCATCACAGGTATGCGCGAGTTTTGGCGTGGGGTCTTGTTATTGATCGCTTCAATGGGCTTGATGACCATCCTTTATTCGGGTTTACGCTGGCTGATGTTCCTGATCATCACCCGACAACATCCCACCCTCAGTGTGCGCGGATTCTCCGCCTACACATCAGCGCCTTCGTGGTATATCACCCGAAACGCCTACCTGATGATTTCACTGACTCCCGTTGTCTTAATCACGCTTCTTGGGGTGGCGGCCATCCCCATTGTCCCCCTGAACTTCGTCCCTGGCGTCATGCTGGTTGTCTCATTAAATTTTGCTGCAGCCATAAATGATATTGTGACCGCCTATTGGCTGCTGCGCAGGCCAAAAGACATTCTCATCCAGAGTTATCGGGATGGTGTTCGCGTTTTTGGCCCAAGATCTGACACATAATCACGTTTTCTCTTATCAGGGGGTGATTTATCCCTTACTCAAGCAACCCTGCATCCTCCAGCGCTTGCTCAAGTTGTGGATTACCCCGAGGATCTTGTCCGATAAAAAAGTCCGAAGTCGGATACCCTAAGATCACACTCAAAGGTGCATTAGATGGATCCATGGGTTGGAGGATAACCACGCCATCAAAGCTGAGGGAAGATAAAGGAGACCAGAAAGACCCCGCGTAGAGGCGTTCACCCTCAGACATGACCACAAAAGGCACACCGCTCATCGGCATTCCCCGGGAAAAAATTGCCATCAGGTTGCCATAAGCTTCCTGTGTCATGTGGAAATAATGATTTTCCCAGTTATAACTGGCAATGTCCTCAGTGGTAATAATCGGCTCGTCAGCTAAGGGAAGCTCTTCAATGTCATAATTCTTCAAGTCGGCGCCTGTCATTTGTTCATCTGCTACGAGATAAATCGCGAAAATTTCCTCCTCCCCTGGTGAGGATGTCTCCATCTCTGCGGCTTGGGGCTGGCAGCCAGCCAAAAACAAACCTATCAGAATCATGGCCGTGAAAATGATCCGCTTCATGTTCCTTACCTCCATTATCAATATGTTTCTCTCAATTTCACTTAGGTTTTTCTTCATCGTTTATCTTTAACAAAATTTAATATACCACATGCCCGCTTACCAAAAATAAAAAGAGTGTGTTGAAAAGGTTACAATAGAAAATACAGTCCATTAATTTGGATGTTAGCGCAGATCATACTGGGAAAATTCTTTATCAACACCCTATTGCTTCTTCAACCGCTTCATCATTCGCCAGGCGGGTTCATCGACATATTGAATCTTGCCCTCATGATCCTTATACGACCAAACGCCGGGCCGTGATCCAATGATGCGATATCCCATCCGCCGATACAACCGCAGCGCATCAGGGTTATCCTTTGCTACATTAAGGGTGATAAATTTAAATCCCCTTTGATCAAGGTCATTCTCAATGAATTGCATCAGATAAGTGCCAATACCCTTATTTCGCCATTGGCTTTTGATCCGAAAAGCAAAGACATACGCCCGGGATTCACCGTCCGCTGCATCCTGCTCGGTGCTCTTCAGCATGACAAAAGCCTGCCCAATAATCTCACCCTGAGGGATTTCTACAATCCACATCAGGGTCTTGCCATTTTGTGCATTCCGAAACAAACTGGTGTACATCCGCCGATATTTTTTATATTCCTGTCCCCACTCCAAGGCTGTCAGGTCGGTCTCTTCAACCGAACGGATGATCAGATCAGCCAGATCAAACTTCAAACTAAAATCTTGTAAATCCATCTTCCCACGTCCCCTTATCTTTCTGGAATCATTGGACCTTTTCAACCAATTCAGTCAGATAAGCCTTTTCTTCTTCCAGGGTGTCCACTTCCCCATCCAACCAAGCGTCTCGCAAAGCCTTCAGTATCCGGCCGTATGCTGGTGAGGGGCGTAATCCCATCTCCCGTAAATCGTCGCCGGTGGTCTCTGGTTCCACAGTGGACCAGTCTTTAATATAGGACACAAGGGGCTTGCTGAATTGATCGCCTTCATTGATCAGATAAACAGCGTAAATGGCTAACCTCGGCACTCGTTCCAGCACATGAACCACCTGGCTGGGCTTGGCTTCCACCAATTGGGGTAATTTTCGGTTGAGAGAACTTACCGCCACAAGCAGCCTGGTTAAATCACTCTTAAACCGCAGACGGGAAGCAATGCTGCGCAGTGTGGTCTCGGGCAGCGTTCCCAACCACAGCAAATAGCTGAGGGTCTGTCCCAAATCCAGATGGTCGGAGCGTTCTGGAAGCTCCCAGAAGGAGTCAACCGCTTCAGGATCAAGCTGCGCTAGCTGATGATGAATGTCAATATGCCAGGGAAGTGCCGGATGTATGGCCTTGAGGATGTCCAATTCATCCAAACGAGCCAGCATATCAGGCGCTTTCGGTTCTGCCAGAATCTGGTTGATCTCATGCCGTAGCCGTGCTCCGGTCAGTTTGTCCAGCAAAGGCAGGCTTTCCTTCATCAAGGCTAAAGTTCGGGGTTCGATTTGAAAGTCAAAGCGTTGTTCAAAGCGCACCGCGCGCAAAAGCCGTGTGGCATCATCCACAAAAGACAAAGCATGCAGCACGCGGATATGCCCCTTGCGCAGGTCACTCAACCCGCCCCAATAGTCGTGAATGGTGCCGTAATGATCACCGTCCAATCGCAGGGCAAGGGTATTAATGGTGAAATCCCGGCGGTGCAAGTCCATTTTGATGCTGCTGCTTTCAACCGTGGGGAGGGCCGCGGGTTGCTCATAGAATTCTGTGCGCGCCGTGATTAAGTCCAGATTTTCGGGCAGTGGGGAAGGGTCTCCCTCCTCTAAAGGAAGTCGCTCAATCAAATCTTCTCTGATTTTCGCGATCTCCCATTTTGCAGTGCCAAACCGCTGATGGGTCAGGACGCGCCCGCCATAACGATCCGCCAATCGATTGGCGAAGAATATCGCATCGCCCTCAACCACGACATCAAAATCCAGGCTCGGGTGCTCCAGCAGCAAATCTCGCACAAAACCCCCAACCACAAAAATCGGGAGGTTGATCCTGGCGGCTTCCGATGCTAACGAGCGCAGAAGGGCCAGACGCGCTGGCGGCACAGCCTCCGCTAGTTTTTCTGCAATCTCATCCTGGGTCGGCATATCCGCTTTGGGGGTCAGGGTCTTAAGTAAATCGGTGCGCGTGACGATACCAATGATCTCTCCACTTTCCGGCGAAACCACCGGCACCTGTCCCCACCCGCTGGTGCCCATCAGAGATTGTAATTCCTCCAGGGATGCATCCGGGGTGATGGCGATCTCCCCGGCATCCATCAGGCTCTCAACGGTCAAATCTAGTCCGTGGCTGATGGCCCGATCAACTTCACGCCGATTGAGCAGCCCCACCACCTCGCCTTCCGATACAACGGGATAGCCCTCGTACCCATAGCGCTGCATCAAGCGATGCGCCTCACCCACCGAGGTGTCCGGGGAGAGAATCAGGGGATCCTTGGACATAATGGACCCCACCATCCTCTCTGGGCTGACGTGGTCACTGAGATTATTGCTCATCTGCGAAAATTGGAGATCAAGGAATTGCGGGATTTCTTCTTCAGCCAGCCCATTTTCCAGCCGGATCAGGGCGGAAGCGGCTCGCTTATGACCGCCGCCCCCCATTTCTTCAGCAATGGCGGAAACATCCACCCTGTCGCTGGTGGAACGCGCCACCAATCGGATCCCCTGCTGGGTTGACACCAGTAATAACAGGGCATCGGGATTGAGGACATCCCGCATCTTATGAGCCACGCTGGAGATCTCATCCTGGACATCCATGGCATTTGCTTTGGCAGCCAGGATGGTTTGATCTTCAATGGTAAAGGTTTGGATATTTTTTAACAACCGATCGTAAAGCATGCGCTGGCCGGTTGAAAGCGGCGGGTAAAGAAATTCGCTGACCACGTCCAAATCCGCTCCGCTGGCAATACAAAACTCGGCAGCGTCAAGGTCTTCCGGGGCAGTGGAGCCATAGGTGAAGGACCCTGTATCTTCATATAGACCCAGGGCAAGAGTCGTCGCCTGGATCGAGGATAATTCAATCCCTGACTCCCGGATGCGGGCAACCATCTGGCTGGCGTTAGATCCATAAGGTACCAAATGCAGTTCCCAACTGGGATCCAGGTCTTCCCGTTTGGGATGATGGTCATAAACAACGATCTTTGTATCTTCACTCATGCCCTTCAATGTGATCAGCGACTGCGTATCCACCAAGATGATCGTTTCAATTGATTCTCGAGGTAGATCATTGAATTCAACATAGGGCAGTTCTTCCCCAAAGCGCGCCAGAAACCGGCGTCCATTACGGTTGATCTTGCGCGGCAGCATCGGCAGGGCATCCGGTTGTAACAACCAGGCGCCCAACTGCGACGCCAACGCGTCCATATCCGCTTGTTCGTGGGTCAGAATCACTTTCATAGGTTAGTCAAACCACCAATACGTTTGATCCTCAATGTTATAGAAATTATAAACCGTCTGTGAGAGTCTGGCGAGTAAGCTGTTGCCCTCTTCAAAATCCAACCTAACGGGGTCATAAATGAAGATATTCAGCACGTAATCCCCCCCCTGTGTAGTGACGATGGCCACATCGCTCATGGAATGCAGCAAGCCGTCCAGAGCGGTCGTCCAACCGTGCTTATGGGCTACGGTCGCTGTTGAGGGCACGCCAGCTTCAATCAGCACAGCGATCTGATTGGCGGATAAAACATCCACCATCAATTGACACTCCGCCTGAGTGATCTCGCCAGGAAAGGTTTCTGTCAGCAAGCCGCTGCCATCCGCAGCACAGGTGTAAATGGCGGATAAGAGCTGACCGACTTCGCTGGACACGGTCTGGCTATAATCGTCCGGGTCCAGGTCAATGTCCGTGCGGGTGTTAGCTGGTGTCTCAAATCGCTGCAAAAGTTCCGCACCCAGGAAGAAATACCCGCCCAGAAAGGTGTTCTCCAACCCCAGGTCAGCCATATCTTCGCTGACAATCAAGGGCCCCCGCACCTCATCCAGATAAGTCTGCATCAAAGTATCCGCTGGCGTATTCTCTGACAGGGCGATCATCTGTTCCAACAAGGTCACCACAGACGCCGGGATGGGTTCTGATAGCCGCCGCAGAACCGAAACCATGATGGGAATCTTGATTGTGCTGGCGGCTGTGAAGGCCACGTCGGGCTCAATGGGTGTCCCATCCTGGACGGCAAAATGAAGAACCTCACCCGTTTCCATCGATTCCAGGTAAACCTCCACCAAACCCTCGAACCCATTTAGGTTAATGTTGTGCTGTAAAAAGGCTTCCAGAGCGTGATTAGTCAAATGCTCCTCCGCCCCTTCATTGACATCTATGGTTACGCTGTCAATTTCCGGAGAAAGCAGCGCAGCCTTGATATCTGACACCGCGCGTTCTACATCAATCTGCTGGCCAGGTTGAGCTGCCTTAAAATTCGTCGTGAAAGGAATCGGTCGTTCAGGGAGGGGCTGAGTGGTATAGCGCGGGGCGATCTCTCCAAGAAGATACGCTCGGAGCTGGTTTTCATCAACATCTGCATCAAGGGGCACATCAATAGGCGCTTGATCCCCCCGCCCCCAAAGATAATCCCAATACCCCCTCTCGTTAAGATCACCAATGGCTTGGCCTAACATCGCCTCAGCGTTCATAGAAAAGCCAAGATCGGCCGGATCGACATGAATACGATCCCCGGTCACCTCAAGAACGAGAGGAACAGCATAATAGTCCTCAATCCGGGTAAGAGCAGCGGCCTCATCCTGGCCGCCAACAGCTACGCCTGCAATACGGCTGCCCACCGGGAATAGTGCCGGCTGCTGCTTAAAATTCCGATATTCAACAAAGGTGATGGTCAGGCTGCTCAGGATAAAAAACATCCCTAAAGCACCCAAAATCCACCACAACATCTTAGATTTCATATTAACACCAACATTTTAATCGTTTCCTGATTTTACCAGACAGGAATAGATTGTTGGCGAGGTGTCAAATTCTATAAAAGCCCAAGATAATCCAGAGCAGATGAATAAGTTTTGCATAACCAATGCAATTAAAACGCAATCGTCACGCGCGGGTCGAAAATGTGTTAAAGTATATGGACGGCGCTTTTTTGATCAGCCGGAATTTTTGGAGGCAAATTATGAGTAAGACCATGAAGAAAATTAGCAAAGGCTTGCTTTGGGGAATCGGCGGGTTGATATCCGCCGTCGTCGCCACCGCTGCAGGCTGGATTGTTTACAGTAAAAAATATATCAGCCATCACCTCAAATATGGCGATGCCCTTGACGCAGAAAGGAAAGACTTCCCATCCCAGCGCGCCGGCCGGCTCAGCTATTATAGCGATAAAAAGGGTAAGGGAACGCCCCTCGTTTTATTGCACAGCATCAACGCGGCTGCCAGCGCCTATGAGATGAAACCCATTTTTGAACACTTCAAAGACCAGCGGTCGGTGTTCGCCCTTGATCTGCCTGGCTATGGGTTCTCAGAACGCTCTGATCGCCTGTATTCCCCCCAGCTCTATCAAAACGCGATTCATGATTTCCTGAAGGATGTCGTTGGTGAGCAAGCGGATGTCGTCGCCCTCTCCCTGTCCAGTGAATTCGCTGCCCTGTGCGCCGCACATTCACCAGACCTGATCCGCTCTCTAACGATGATTTCCCCCACCGGGTTCACCCCCCCGCGCACGGACAAGATCACAGAACGGGCCAATCGTCGCGGCGCACGCAGCAAAGCCTATGCCCTTCAGGCCGTACCGCTGTGGAATCGTCCCTTATTTGACCTGATTTCCAGCCGGCCCAGCATCCAATTTTTTCTCAATAAGAGTTTTGAAGGGCTGGTGCCGGAGCACTTGGTGGATTACGCTTATCACACCGCCCATCAACCCGGCGCACAATATGCCCCAACCTATTTCCTAAGCGGGAAACTCTTTACCCCAGCCGTACGAGAAACCGTCTATAAGACCCTGGATTTGCCCGTATTGGTCCTGTACGACCGAGATCCTTACACCCATTTCGAAATGCTGCCGCTCATGCTTCGAAACCATGAAAACTGGCATGGAGTTCGTATTTCACCCACCAAAGGCCTCCCCCACTGGGAGCAGCCAGAAAAAACCTTCAAAGCCATGGAGAATTTCTGGTCTGAGATTTAAAGACTCCCATCGAATTATCCCTTATAACAAGAAAAAGCCTGCTGCTATCTTGAGCAGGCTTTTTGCTTATTAATTCATCTCAATCAAACATCTTCTCCAAAACCGGCTCCAGCATCGATAAACCCGCGTTGCCAGCAGCACGCCGCTTTAGTTCTCCTTTTTCATCAAAGAGAAAATACGCTGGCCACAAGTCATTATCAAAAGCCTTCTTGATCTTATGCATGTTATCGATTCCGCAGGGTTCCTTTATATCATGCGTATCAACTTCAGCCTTGACTTTCTCGACATCCGTATCGGTTTTCATCCGGGGGCAGTGAATGGCAACCATGCCTAGTCCTTTAGGGACATATTTATCACGCCAGGCCTCCAGCTTCGGGAGATTTTGCTGGCAGATATGGCAGCTCATCGCCCAAAAATAAACCAACAGGGGTTTGCCCTGAACCTCCTCCAGATTGGGTTCACCATTGATCCACGCTGTTGCACCCGCCATAGGGGGCAGGGGTTCATGTAAGTGTAAGGACATTTTTTCCCTCCAGACTAAAGAGTGTCTTCGCCAGGTTCCCAACCAGCCCCGCACATGCCGCCCGCCTGCAAAGCTTCCAGGACACGCAGGGTTTCATCCACACTGCGGCCAACATCCATATTGTGAATCACGGAATATTGTAAGATACCATCGGGATCAATGATAAACAGGCCGCGCAATGCCACACCCTTTTCCTCAACCAGCACCCCATAGGCTTCTGATACGGCGTGATTCGTATCTGAGGCCAGGGGATAACTGGTGCCTTCAATGCCGTTATCTTCAACGGGTGTCTGCAGCCAAGCACGGTGAGAATAGGCCGAATCGGTGGATACGCCCAGAATATCGGCGTTGAGGGCTTTGAATTCCTCATATTGCTCAGAAAGGGCTAAAATCTCCGTGGGGCAGACGAAACTGAAATCATAGGGGTAGAAAAAGAGAATGAGCCATTTTCCTTTGTAATCCTCCAAGGTGACGATTTCATCCAGGGTATCTAAATTTTTGGTGCTGCGCATCTCAAAGTAAGGGGCGGGCTCACCCACCTTTGCATATTCAAACAATTCCATAGGGGTTACCTCCATTTATTATTTGTATTTTTCTAACCTGCGCATTATACCACAATTTAGACCTTAATTAGCAGGTTCGATGGAGCGCACCCCTAACGGGCTGACTTCCAGCACCCATTCTGTGCCTGGCTCAGCCTGCGCAAATAATGCCACGTTGGAGGTGGAATAGGAATAGGTGTCCCCACCATCCGCGAAAAAGATCGTATAGGTCTCTTCCCTCTGCCCTTCACGTTGGTCATCCACCAGGGTGAAGTCAGGCCAATAGGGCGAAAGGTCATCCCCGCTTTCAGTGATCGTATTCACAACAACCCAATCCCAGGCGGTATATTCGCAATAATCATCATAGACTTCGTAAACACAGTACTGCACCACCTCACCCAAACCAGTACCGGTATCCTCAGTCTCTTCCTCTTCGCAGACTTCCGTGGCATTGGGCTCAGGCTGATCAGATGTATAGCGGTATTCCTGTGAACAAGACAGGATGTCAGCGTCCGCCGGCACCTCATCCCACCAGTCCTCACGGGTCACTGTGGTATAAGCTTCAATGGCAATGCTGCGCTCCCATTCGACATCGGTGACCACCGCTTGTACATCGTCTGTCTTCGTAAGGAAGAGAATCCCCACAATACATGCCGCGATGATGGCTAAACCGCCAAGAAGACCAAGGATGAGCGTCCCCCGACTCATCTTTTTCTTGGGCTTGTCAGGGGCTGCCGGCTCTGGGGGTTTTTGCGCGTCCGCAACAGAGCGCACCTTTCCGCCAGCCTGGCGGGCTTTGCCGCCCAGGCTGAGCTCGCCGCCGCAGTTACTGCATAATTCAGCAGTAGCGGGGTTGCGGGTACCGCAGAAGGGGCAGTGAATGTCCGGCCCTGCTTTCGCCATCCGAATGAGGGATTCATCTTTAATAAAATTAAATTCGTCCTCATTCACCCGCAGGAATTCCACATCCTCGGGTTGGGGCGCGCCGCAACTCGTGCATGTTTTTATCGGGCCGGGGTTTTTTGTTTCACAATAAGGACAAATCCAAATTAAGGGGACAAAACCAAGCGATTTTCGGGCCATGATTCCTCCGGGATATCACATTGATGATGATTAATTACACTATTATTATAGATAATGTCTCTATTAAAATCTACTAAAGCCTCTGGTACTCTTTATAAGCCATTTTGAAACTGGGATTATGTTTCATTGATTTCTGCAAGATTGAGGGTATTTAGGGCGCCATTGATGAATAATTGCTGGTAATAATTCACCATTTCCTCAATAGCATAGGGCTGGTCTTCTTCCAGCCACCATGTAATCAACTCGATCAACGTACCCGAAAAATAAACTGCAAACACTTCCATAGGCACCTTGCTCTCCAGGCCTGGTACAGCCCTCAGGCGCGTGATCACCTCCTGGACAATGATCCTTGAAAAACGCTGGGATGCTTTGGCGCTTCCCTCTCCTCGCAGCATGACCTTGTATAAATCCGCATGATCCCGGGCATGGGCGAAGATATGATAGAGGATGCGTTCATCCAAATTAAGGCGCAGCTTTTTAATAGCTGATTTTGGGTTGTCAATCAAATCAAGAATCGTTTGATGTTTGTCGATAAAATCCTCACAGATAGCATCGATGGCCGACATAAACAAATCCTCTTTGTCTCTGAAATGTAAATAAAAGGTGGTCCGCCCGAGGTCAGCCCTGTCGGTGATCTCCTCAATCGTCACGGCATCATACCCCTCTTCCAAAATCAACTGAATCAACGCGTCTTGCAGCGCACGCCTTGTGCGTAGAATTCTTCGGTCCACGGGTTTATGAGACATGGCAACACTCCATAATGAACACTTGTCTAATAATGAACATCGCAAACCTGTTCGGACTTGACAAGGTAATCGAGATGATTAAAATAATGAACACAATGTGTAATAATGAACATTTAGTTCATTATACACTGAGAAATCAAGAAAGACAATCAAAACAAGCAAAGGTTTCCTTTTCTCATGAAGGGTCATACAAAATCCCTCAGTCATAAGCCATTAATTCAAGTAAAAAACTTGGTAAAGACTTACCAGGATGGAGGCGCCCCTGTAGACGCTCTGCGGTCCATCAACCTCTCCATCAACCACGGTGAATATGTCGGCGTGATTGGCAAGTCCGGCGCGGGCAAGACCACCCTGATCAACATGCTCAGCGGCATTGATCAAATCACCTCAGGCGAGGTAACGGTTAACGGCACCGTGGTTCACACCCTGAAAGAGGATGAGCTAGCCCACTGGCGGGGATTGAACCTCGGGGTCATCTACCAATCCTTCCACCTGCTCCCCATGCTGTCTTTGCGGGACAACATCACACTGGCCATGGACCTGTGCGGGAAATACCGTCCCGGAAAATCCGAGAAAAGAGCTTTGGCGTTATTGGACAGCGTGGAATTGGGGGAACACGCCCATAAACCCCCGGCGTATATCTCCGGCGGGCAGAAACAACGGGTAGCGATCGCCCGGGCGTTAGCCAATGACCCCGCTGTCATCCTGGCGGATGAGCCCACTGGCCGGTTGGATTCCGTCACATCGGAGACGATCTTTTCAATATTTGACGACCTCATCGCCCAGGGCAAAACCATCCTGATGGTATCCCATGACCGTATGCTGGCAAAACGGGTGGATCGTGTCATTGAATTGGAAAGCGGTCAGATCATTAGTGATAATGGGGGAGAAAAGTGACAATTCAGAAGAATATTTCACAGAACCATCAATCCTTAATCCATCTTGACGATGTATCTAAAACCTATAAAAACGCGGCTGGTGCTTTCAGGGCATTAAAAGATATCCGTCTAGATTTCTACAAGGGTGAATTTGTCGGCGTCATCGGCAAATCCGGCAGCGGGAAATCCACCTTGGTGAATATGATCACCGGAATCGACCGCCCGACAAAGGGCAAGGTATGGGTCGAAAATGAGGATATTCATGCCATGAAAGAGGGTACACAGGCTCGCTGGCGGGGGCTTAATATGGGCGTAGTTTTCCAGTTTTTTCAGCTTCTGCCCATGTTATCCCTTGTGGAGAATGTCCTCTTGCCCATGGACTTCTGCGAAAAATATGACCCCGAAGATCGCTACACTCGGGCAATGGATTTATTGTCCGTGGTCGGCCTTGAAGATGTCGCCCATAAGCTGCCTGGTGCCGTCTCCGGCGGACAGCAGCAGAGCGCAGCCATTGCGCGAGCCCTGGCAAACGATCCGCCAATCATCGTTGCGGATGAACCGACGGGGAATCTTGACGCCAAAACGGCAGATTCAGTGTATGACAAGTTCGAATCCCTGGCGAAGGAAGGGCGCACGATCATCATGATCACCCATGACCCCGAAATTGAGCCCCGGCTTTCCCGCAAAGTCCTCATCTCTGACGGCGAGGTGATTGAACCCTTACTGACTCGCGTCCTCCCCTGGCTGCCCCATCCCAGTCTGAGAAGGCTAACCCACGCGCTGACCCGGCGGGGGTATCAAGGCGGGGAACGGCTGGATCTCGCTGGAGAACTGGCGGATCAATTTATCATGGTGGAAGAAGGGGAAATCCAACTCACCCTTAACGCGAAAATTGTGACGCTTTCAAAGGGGAATTACTTTGCTGGCAGCCAACTCATTCAAAGTGAAAGTATGCATCACGCGCAAGTGAAAGCCCATGGCGAGCCAATATCCCTTGCCACACTCCCCTGGGATGAATTAACAAGGGAATTGGACACAGTCGTCGAAGGCAAGCACAAAATAAAACAAGCCTTACATGACCAATTACAGGGGAAGGTCACTGATGAACAGAAGAATTCAGGAGTGATTCAATGAAACCACGCTGGCGCAAAGTCTTCGCGGATCTGTTGGGCAATCTCGCCCGTTTCATCCTGGTGGTGCTCTCTTTGACCATTGGCTTATTCTCCCTGGGGATGATCGCTGGCGGGTATGTGACCATCCTGGAGGATATGGAAGCCGGATACCAATCCATCCACCCCGCCGACATCCGCTTGATGACGAATGATTTCGGCGAGGAATTGATTGAACGGGTACGCCGTGTGGACGGCGTGATTGAAGCGGACGGCGAAAAACGCCTGCGTGTTCAGGTTCAAAACACCAGCGGGGAATGGAAGAATATGACCCTACGTGTCCTGCCGGAAGATGGACAGGACATAGACCAGGTGGAATTATTGAACGGCAAAATGCCTGACGACCGCCAAATCTTGTTGGATGTTCATCGGGATATCGGTTACGATATCGGGCAATCCGTCAAGATTCAACTGCCTTCTGGAACGCAACGCTCACTTCCCCTCAGCGGTATGGTGCGTGATCAGACCATCGGTGTCCTCGGCACCAGTTTTTTCGTCGAACCCACTCATGGGTATGTGACCTTTGAGACCCTGCCCTGGCTGGAAGAAGAAGCGCTGTACGATACCTTGCTGATCACTGTTGAATCGGATTTGTCACAGGCGGAAATTAATCAGATCTCGGATGAGATTTCAGGGCTGGTGGAACAGAGCGGCCGCAACGTGATTGCCATTATGGACCTATCGGCAAACGACCATCCCAACTTTGGTTATATCCAGGCTGTTTCGGGATTGCTGGCATTATTGGGATTCCTTTCTGTCTTTCTAAGTGGGTTTCTGGTATTCAACGCAATGACAGCATTGTTTTCCCAACAGATACAATACATTGGCATCATGAAAGCCATCGGCGCCCAGCGTTCAGCTATTGTTCGCATGTACGTGGCCTTTATCTTCGCGTTTGGGCTGATCGCCATTGCCATCGCCATCCCTACATCAGCGTGGGCTTGGGCAAAATTGGCCGAATTTTTCTCAACTCGTCTAAATTACCCCACCGGCGGTTTCCGCTATGTCCCCCTGGCCGTCATCCTGCAAATCGTGATCGGATTGATCCTGCCCCAAGCTGCAGGGATACTACCCATCCTGAGAGCATCAAAAATCAGCGTTCGGGAAGCCATTACATCCACAGGAATCAAATCCGACGATTTTGGAGGAGGCTGGCTAGACCGCCAACTCGAGAAAATTAAAGGCATCAGCCGCCCTTTAATGATCTCCCTGAGGAACACCTTCAGGCGTAAGGGCCGATTGATATTAACCCTCATCACCCTCAGCCTTGGCGGCGCGATTTTTATCGCCACATTCAATGTGCGCGCTTCTCTTGAGAGTTACATTGATAAAGTCTCTAAATATCTATTGGCAGATGTCAACCTGGAGTTTGACCGGAATTATCGCATTGAAGAGATCCAATCCCTGGCCAATACTCTCCCTGGCGTTGATTATGTTGAGCCCCGCGGCGGGGCGACCTGCCAACTGCTGAATGACCAGGGCGAGGCTGCGGAGAGCGTGGAAATGCTGGGTGCCCCCCCTGAATCAGATCTCATCCAACCCATTATGCTGGAAGGTCGCTGGATGATCCCGGGAGATGAAAATGCCATCGTGCTGAATGAAGCCTTCATCTCGCGTTATCCGAACTTAAAAATAGGAGACACCATCACATTATATGTCAACCGCAGAGAAGTAGATTGGCAGGTCGTGGGATTCTTTCAGTTCATCGGCAACGATTCCTTCATGGCCTATGTCCCATTGGATCACTTGAATAAAGTTACAGGAAACACCCGCCAAGCCGCCAATTTCCAAATCGTTGCCTCTGACGAGATCGCTGAAAAAGATCTGGAAGAGGACTTGGTTAAACGGGTGGATTCTTATTTCCGCGGTAGGGGATTTCACGTGCGCAGCACCTCCACCAGCCAGGGTCTTTTGGGGAATGCCACACTGGGCCTGAACACCCTGACCATATTCTTGTTGATCATGTCCGGGCTGACAGCAGCCGTAGGTGGTGTTGGGTTGACCGGCACCATGAGCATGAACGTCTTGGAGCGCACCCGAGAGATAGGCGTGATGCGCGCCATCGGAGCTACGGACCGGCAGGTCATGAAACAGGTCATCATCGAAGGGGTGATTATCGGCTTGATAAGCTGGATCTTAGCCTTTCTGCTGGCCTTCCCCCTCAGCTCACTAATGTCTTACATCATCAACATCTCCATTTTTGGTGTGCGCGGCGAGTTCTCCTTTACGGTGACCGGCTTTATCATCTGGCTTGGCACGGTAATCCTGTTATCCGTGGTTTCCAGCATTCTGCCTGCCAGGAACGCTGCCCGCTTAACCATCCGGGAGGTATTGGCCTATGAATAGAGACTTATGGAAATCATCATTCTTTAGATACCAACGTGTTCTTTTGACTAAATTGAGGTGAAAGATGAAAAAGAAAATACTTGCTGTTTCAACAGCCTTGTTAATCTCAGGGTTATTCATCACATCTTGTGATGCTTTTAACACTGGAACGGAATCAACCCCCGTCCCAACCCCGGTCAGCAACCCCGGTGTCATCGCTGAGGCCAACCTGGTTCCCAAAGATCAAACCATATTAGGATTCACCGTTCCCGGGAAGGTCAGCGAGATTCTGGTCGGGGAAGGGGATCGTGTGGAGGCGGGCGAAGTGCTGGCGCGCCTGGAAGATGTGGAATCACTGGAAGCTCAGGTCAGTTCAGCCGAGCTGGCGGTGCTCCAAGCCCAACAGGCTCTGGATGAGTTGAACGAGAATGCGGATTTGGCCCATGCGCAGGCACAGGTGGAGCTGATTCATGCCCGGCAGGATCTCATCAACGCTGAACGCGCCTGGGACGCCGTGGACACGGACGCATTCCAGGAGGACCTGGATGATGCCCGCATCGAGATGAACAACGCAGAGGATGACCTTGAGGATGCAAGGGAAGACCTGGAAGAGCATCAAGACCTGGATGAGGACAACCCCATCCGTGAAGGATACGAGGACGACCTTGAAGACGCCCAACAAACCTATGATGAAGCGGTATGGGCTTTTGAAGAGCTGCAAAATCAATACGATCTAGCCAAAGCACAGCTTGAAGCCGCGCAAGCCGCCCTGGATGAAGCTGAACAACGGGCTGAAGACAACCAGGACGGGCCAGACCCAGATGACCTGGCCATGGCAAATGCCAACTTGGATCAAGCCCAAGCACAACTCAACGCCGCAGAAAGTGCGTTAGCTGATGCTGAACTGTCCGCTCCCTACACAGGAAAAATCGTTCGGGTTGAACTGGTTGAAGGAACACAAGTATCACCTGGGGGAATGGCGATGTTAATCATCGATGATTCAGCTTGGTTCCTGGAAACGAATGACCTGACGGAAGATGAAGTGGTCGAAATTGAAACGGGCCAGGAAGTAGTCGTTCGTTTCGACGCACTCCCAGGAGAGACCTTTACCGGTCAGGTGGACTCCATCAGCGATTACTTCATGGAACAATACGGCGACATCACCTATATCGTTCGCATCCGCTTGGAAGACCTCGACGAGCGTCTCCGCTGGGGTATGACAGCAGAGGTGACCTTCCAGGATTGATGCAGGTTATACATGTTATTACATTTCTAATACAGCCTTAGTATAATTTTTGATTAGGTGCTTCAAGGCCGTTTGAGAAAATCCTGGCACATTGAAGCAAAAGAACTGCGCATAGAAATCAAAAATGCGCGCTCGTTATTTTGGAGGAAAAGCGTGGCAAAAGAAAAAGATAAAAAAAGACGAAAATGGTTATGGATTGTTCTCGGCGTTGTGGTTGTGATCGGCGCGATTGTCGTATGGCAGGTCATATCCGCACGACAGAACGCCGCTCAGGTTTATGAAAACCTGGAGACAGAGCCCTATCAACGCAGCGACCTGAGTGCCAGCATTTACGGCACCGGATCGGTGGAACCCGATCAAACGGCAGTTCTCACCTGGTCAGCCAGCGGCATTGTCGGGGACGTGAATGTTAAGCTTGGGCAGTCCGTCCAGAAGGACGATATATTAATGACCCTTGCCCCCGAATCGGTCTCCGTGGATATCATGCAAGCGCAAATTGATGTGATTAACGCTCAGAATGCCCTGGATGACCTCTACGACAATTGGGAATCTGACCTATCCCAAGCCAAACTGGACCTGATCAATGCACAAGACGAATTAGATGACCTGGAACATGAACGCTTGATCAGGGAGTTCAACCGCTGCAGCGACGACCGCATTGAAGAATTGGAAGACCAGTTGGATAAGGCCGAGCGCATGTACAAGTACGTTCAGAACGAAGACACACTGGAAGCCGTGAACGACGCGCAAGCCGCTGTGGACTACTGCCGATCTAATTACACCGAACGTGAAAAGGCAGAGGCCTCCTTACAAGTCGAATTGGGCGAGGCAAAAGTAGCAGAAATGCAAGAGCGGGTGGATTTGCTCTCTGAAGGCCCCGATCCCGATCAGGTGACGATTTTAGAAACGCAATTGGATATCGCACAATCCCGCATGGACAGCGTATTGATTGATGCCCCCTTCGACGGAATTGTGACCAATTTATTTGTAAAACCCGGCGATGTTATTCAAGCGGGCGGACAGGCGCTGCGGATTGACGATCTTTCCGAGCTCTATCTGGACGTCCAGATCTCCGAAGTGGATATTCCCGAGGTCGAAGTTGGGCAAACCGCTGGCCTCGTTTTTGACGCCTATTTTGAAAAAACATTCACAGGTGAAGTCATTGAAATCTCACCCGTGGGATCGTCAACACAAGGCGTGGTGGAATACACGGTGCGCATCAAAATGCTGGATGCAGATGAAAACATCAAAACTGGCATGACGGCCGCCGTCAATATCGTGATTGAAGAGAAGAAAGATGTGTTCGTCGTACCAAACGCCGCCATCTACAGTATTAATGGCCAGGAACATGTTTTTGTCAAACGCAACGGCAGCTATGAAGCTGTACCCGTCACCCTTGGTAGTTATTCGGATTATTACAGTGAGGTTGTTGAGGCTGATATCGACGAAGGTGAATTAATTATCATCAACCCACCAGCGGAAATGACCGGCGAGACCTTCTTTGGCAACACCAATGGCCCGCCTTCCGGTTTCGGCTTTGGTGATTAGGCGGGATAAACATGGCTGAAAATCACGTAATCGAAGTCAAAGACTTGACCAAGGTCTATCAAATGGGAGAAATCGAGGTGCACGCCTTGCGCGGCGTCAGCTTCACCGTGCGCAGCGGCGAGGTGTTGGCCATCATGGGTCCCTCCGGCTCCGGCAAGTCTACATTGATGAACATGATCGGCTGCCTGGATGTCCCCACTGACGGTGAGTATTATCTGGAAGGTGAGCTCGTTTCCACACTAAAAGACGATCAGCTTGCAGAGGTACGGAATCAAAAAATCGGTTTCGTCTTCCAGACTTTCAATCTCCTCCCAAGAGCGACCGCTCTGGCAAACGTAGAACTGCCATTGCGTTACGCAGGCACCAACGGGAGCCGTAAAACAAAAGCGCAAGAGGCATTGGAATCCGTAGGTTTGGGTGAACGGATTTATCACCGGCCCAACGAGCTTTCCGGCGGACAGCAGCAGCGTGTGGCCATTGCCCGCGCCCTGGTCAACAACCCCGCCATTATATTAGCGGATGAACCTACTGGTAACCTGGATACAGTGTCTGGCGATGAAATCATGAAATTGCTTTTAGACCTCAACCAATCTCAGGGAGCAACCTTGTTAATTGTGACCCATGATCCGGAGGTCGCCAAAGTGGCAGAACGCATCATCCACTTGCGCGATGGGGCTATCGAAGGGCAGGAGGTGCTCGTATGAACATCTTCCTCAACCTGAAAGAAGCCCTGGAAAGCTTGAATGCCAACAAGATGCGTTCTCTATTGACCATCCTAGGCATTGTGATCGGTGTGGCCTCTGTGATTGCCCTGCTTTCAATCGGTGAGGGCGCTGGCAACTCTATCACCGGACAAATTGAGAGCATTGGAACAAACGTCCTGTATATCCTCAGGGGCAATGACAATGAAGATGTCACCAATCCCAACGTCCTGACCCTGCGGGATGCTGAAGCCCTGGAAAATTATCCACAAACATCCGAAATAGCCTATGTCGCACCAATGATATCCAGTATGAATGAAATCTCCTTCAGCGATGAAAGCGAAGAAGCCTCCATCATGGGTGTTAGTCCTGATTACGAATTCGTCCAGAACCTCACCATGGCGGAAGGCTCCTTTATTACCGAAGGCCAGGTGGAGGGGCGCAGCGCGGTGGTCGTGCTCGGCCCAGAGATCGCCCAAAACCTTTTAGGTAGGAGTACGGGAGCTGTTGGGAAGACAGTGCGCATCGCGGGCTATCCCTACCGGGTGATCGGAGTCACGGAAGTCAAAGGTGGCAGCGCCTTTAATAATCCAGACACTAATATCTATGTGCCCATATCAACAGCCCAAACTCGGCTGGTACGCAGCAGCACCCCAAACCAGGTGCAGTTTATCCTGGTTTCTATCGAAGATGCTGAAAAGGCCGATCTGGCCATTCAGCAGGTCAAAACGGTGTTGCGAAAAACACACCGCATCCCACCTCGCAGCCCGGATGATTTCACGGTCTTAAACCAACAGGATTTCCTGGATGTGGCTTCCTCGATTACGGGTGTGCTGACCATCTTCCTGGGCGGTATCGGGGCTATCTCCCTATTGGTCGGCGGCATTGGTATCATGAATATTATGCTGGTCTCCGTCACAGAGCGCACACGGGAAATCGGCTTGAGAAAAGCTTTGGGCGCTCGCAAGATGGATATCCTGGTGCAGTTTCTGACAGAATCCGTGCTACTGAGCATGATCGGCGGCTTGTTAGGTATTGGCCTGGGATGGCTGATCTCCCTTGGCGTAGGGCAGATCGCAGTCCAATCGGGCACTTATTTGGAAATATCCGTGACATTAAACTCCGTCCTGTTGGCAACCTTGTTCTCAGCAGCCGTGGGCATCTTCTTCGGCTATTACCCCGCCAACCGGGCAGCCTCACTGGCCCCCGTGGAAGCCCTGCGCTACGAATAAGACCCATTAATAAACATTACTGACAGCAAGATCTATCTCATTTGCTGTCAGTTTTTGTTTTATAATCAAATCAAAAGGGGTTTGTCGGACAATTGTAGGGATTCCGTAGGGCAATCGTCATGTTATTTGCGCGCGGATTTGCTACAATTTAACCAGCTAAGACACTTTTCTTCTCCTTCTGATGAACGCCAGGGTCGGCGTCCCTGGCGTTCAACATTTTAATTGACCCAGCGCTGTTTCTCATAATCCGAGTAGTTCCCTATATATTCCCTTGTCCCATCACCATGTAGAAAAATAATACGGTTCACAATCCGGTCGAGAAAATACCGGTCGTGTGACACTGCCAGGATGGTGCCGTCGAAATCCAGAAGGGCATCCTCCAGCACCTCGCAAGAAGGAATATCAAGATGGTTGGTGGGTTCATCCAGCAGCAAGAAATTCGCACCTGAAAGGGTGATCAAAGCAATCTGAAGCCTGGCGCGCTCGCCGCCGGAAAGTGCCCCGACCGTTGTATCCCTCTGCTCATAATCAAAGAGATATTTCCTGAGGAAAGCCACACCGCGGTTCTCTGAAAAATTTCCCGCTTTACAAATGGTCTCTAAGAGGGTCTGGCTCACATCCAGCGTCTCAAATTCCTGGGCGTAATAAGCGGGTTTGATGCTTGGCCCGATGTGTATCTCACCCTGATCTGGTTCAAGCTCTCCGAGAATCAGCCGAAGGAGCACGGTCTTCCCCACTCCATTGGGCCCGATCATGCCCACACGGTCGCCATAGCGCAGCAGCAGTTGAATATCCTGGAGGACGGTTTGTTCAGAATCGCCATCCCGCGAAGAAAATGCTTTCGTTAAGCCAGCAACTTCCAACACCTTTTCACTTCCCCGCCATCCGCCCAAACTGATTTCTATTTTTTCCTGTTCCAACTGCGGCTGATCTATCTTGTCAATGCGGTCAACTCTCTTGAGGATATTCTTGCCGCGATTAGAAAATTTAGCGTTGTCGTAAACCTTCCCCCACATCATCAAGCGTTTCGCCGCCTGCTCCAATCGGGAAATCTCTTTTTGCTGCGCCTGGAAACGCTGTGCCTGCCGCTCAAGCCGCAATCTTTTTTCGAACATATACTCAGAGTAATTCCCCGAAAACTGAATGAGTTCCCCATTTTCAACGTCAATGATCTCATCCACGATCATATCCAGGAAATAGCGATCATGAGAGACGATCACCACGCTACCCGGGAAGCGGGAGATGAGCTTCTCCAGCATGGCTTTGCCGTCCAGGTCCAGATGATTATCCGGCTCATCCAAGAGTAAAATATCCGGACGGCTGATGATGATTCGCGCCAAGCCCAACAGCTTTTTTTGTCCGCCGCTGAGGTTCTTCACCGGCAAACCAATTTCATGTGACTCAAAACCAATCGAAGATAATAAAGCCCTAATCCGGCCATCCAGCCCAGGCCCGCCGAGCTCATGATAAGCCGTCAGTGTGCGTTCTTGTTGATCCACCAGCCTGGCTAACCGTTTTTCATGAGCATAATAGTGCGGGTTTCCAAACCGTTTTTCGATCACATCCAATTCCGCTTTGAGAGATAAAATGCGCGCTGCCCCATCCCGCACAACCTCAAAGGCCGTTTTTTCTGGATCCAAATCAACATCCTGTGCCATATATGCCGTGCAGCAGCGCTTATCTCGGTCGATAAACCCGGCGTCTGGACGGAGTTCGCCCTGAATCAGCTTGAGCAGCGTCGTCTTGCCGCTCCCATTGGGGCCGATCACGCCGTAGCACCCCTCTTGAATCTCACAAGACACTTCTTGTAAAACATGCTTGGAGGGGTATGAAAAAGTAACTTTATCCAAACGTAGTTTAATCATGGCGCTTAATCGTATCAGATTTTAGGTAATTGGATCAGCCATAAAAAACGAAATCCACTTTAAATAGAAACTGTCCTAGAATAACACATCTGGGACAGTGAATTGTTGTCAGCCTGCAGAGGATTTTAATCCTCGTTCTCTTCGTCTTCGCGTTTCTTGGCTTCAATGATCTCCTGCGCCAGATGTTGGGGCACCATTTCGTAGTGATCAAATTCCATGGTGAAGTAACCCCGACCGCCCGTCATTGAACGGAGGATGGTCGTATAACGCAGCATTTCTGCCAGGGGGACATTGGCGCTTACCGTGGAACGGCCTTTTTGCGTATCCATCCCCTGCACACGAGCCCTGCGGGAATTCATATCGCCTAAAACATCGCCCATGTTGCTCTCGGGAACAACGACTTCCACCTTCATAATCGGTTCATACAACACAGGGCCAGCACCTTTGAAAGCCAGTTTAAAGGCTTCCCGTCCAGCAATCTCAAAAGCAATCGGCTTAGAATCGACAGGGTGTTCCTTGCCATCATAAACCGAGACTTGTACATTATGCACGGGATAGCCAGCGATAACGCCATCTTTCATCACATTGCGAATCCCCTTCTCAATTGAGGGTAAGAAGTTATTGGAGATCGCGCCACCAAAGACATCATTGACGAACTCAAAATCCTCATCTGGCAGCGGCGCCACTCTCAAGTGGACTTCACCAAACTGCCCTGCACCACCGCTTTGTTTCTTATGGCGGTACATGGCGGAGTTTTCCCGGGTGATCCTTTCCTCATAAGGGACCTTGGGCGATTCCGTTTCCAAACCGAGTTGGAATTTATTTTCAGCACGTCGGATGGCAACATCAATGTGCTGATCGCCCATTCCCTGCAGGATGGTTTGGCGTGTTGCTGGCTCATTATGCCAGGAAAGCGTCATATCCTCTTCACATAATCGCGCCAGAGTGCTGCTCAGCTTCGCGGCGTCGGATTGTGTTTTTGGGAATAAGGCTACTCGATAGAGGGCATTAGGATAGTCCGCTCTGGGCAGCGTGAGAGGATTGTCCTTCTCGCATAGGGTATCCCCAGTGGTGGTCACACTGAGTTTCGCCACCAGGCCGATATCACCGCAATGCAAGACATCCACAGGAAGACCTTCTTTGCCGTGGGGAACCTGTAGGCCTGTGAGCCGCTCCTCTTCTTCCTTGTCCGCGTTCCAAACACGTTCATCAGCGATCATCTTCCCAGAATACACCCTGAAAAAGGTTTGTTTACCGACAAAGGGATCGGCTGTGGTCTTCCAAACAAAAGCCGCCAAAGGGCCGTCATCCTTGGGTTCAAGCGTCACCTCTTCATCCTCTGGATTGGTTGCCACCGCAGGAAAAACATCCAGTGGCGAAGGCATCAGATATGAAAGCACGTTCAACAGGGGTGTCAGGCCGATTTTATGGGCGCCAGCAGCCACCATCACTGGGACGAAATTCCCTTCCCAGATCGTGCTGCGCAGACCGCGCATGATCTCCTGATCAGTCAGGTCACCGTTCTCGAAATACTTTTCGAGGAGTTCATCCTCACCTTCAGCAGCCGCTTCAACCAATGCCAGATGGGCTTCTGTAGCTTCATCCTTGTATTCTGCCGGGATTTCTGTGCCTTCTTTGCTGTCTCCTTCAAAAGCCTTCATCGAAAGCAGGTCTATCACACCTTTGAAATCCGATTTCTCGCCCCACGGAATCTGCAGGGGGAGCAGCCGCGTTTCAAGGTGATCTTGCACGGATTGAAACGCCTTTTGAAAGTTAGCGTTCTCCCGTTCCATCTTGTTAATCAGAATCATCTTGGGCAGCTTAAATTGATCGCTGTATTGCAGCGCCATCTCTGTGCCGACCTCCAGACCGGCTACCGAATCCACCAGGATCAACGCACCATCTGCCACGCGCATGCCGGAGATAACCTCGCCGATAAAGTCTGTATACCCTGGGGTATCGAAGAAATTAAGTTTGAGGTTATTGTATTCAATGGGTACAACAGAAGTGAACAGCGAGATACCACGCCGGATTTCTTCGTCGTCATGGTCAGCGATGGTGGTGCCATCTTCGACCTGTCCCATACGTGTGGTCACACCTGTGAAGTTCGCCAGAGCTTCGACCAGCATTGTTTTCCCGGCGCTGCTGTGCGAGGCCAGGACGATGTTTCGGATTGATTTGGTTTGATATTCTTTCATGAAAGAGACCTTCCTTGCTCCTTATAAAATGTTCTCATAATGAAGACATGCAAAATTAGATTCTATGACAATCACTGCTAAAAGTCAAAGCGGTGACAATGCATCCTTCATTATATAGCGTTGTTGGTTGATGTAGTATTAAAAATAAGATGATTAATGATCTCGCCCGTCAAAAGTGAGATAAAAATCAACTCTCCGAAAATTATTATATCAGGGTTATTAACCGTAATGAATACGTAAGGAACAAAATGTTATATTGCTGACGGCATCTATGATATGATTAATGCTGAATGTTGTGTTAGCAACTTCTTTTATTGTTATTTTATCTGAGTGGACTCGCGATGAAAAAACAAACGGGTGTCCAAAATAAAATATGGGGAACATTGGGTCTGGGAGTTATTGGCCTGATAATGATCCTTGGGTTTTCATTATGGAACATTTATCTCCAAGATCAGATAAAACGCGAGAATTTGATCCAACAGGCAGAAATTATTTCTCAAGCCATTGACAGCGATATTCTTCTAAAATTATCCGGGACACCCTCGGATCAATCCTCGCCATATTATCAACAATTTAAACAACAATTAATGGCTGCACGTCGTATTTACCCAAACGTGCGCTTTATGTATGTACTGGGTCAAAAAGAAGATGGCAGCATTATTTTCTACATCGATTCTGAATCCTCAGGTTCACCAGATGAATCGCTGCCGGGAGATAGTTTCCCAGATCCAGTAGACGGGATCATTGAGACAATCAAGACAGGCTCATCCATCGCTGCCGGCCCGGGAACGGATGCCTATGGAACATGGATAACGGCTATAGCCCCTATCCGCGATTCCAGCTCCGGTGAAGTCATCGCCGCGTTTGGAATGGACGTTGATGCAGATAATTGGCTCATCCAAATTACAAAATCCGCAAGTCTGCCTATGTTGTTATTCTTGATTCTGATCATCCTCATTATTGGAACCATCCACGTTTTCCAATACCGTCAGAAAAACCCAGAGACCTATCGTAAACATTTTTTTACACGTTATGCCCTGGTGATCTGCACTGGCTTAATTGGAATCTGCTTGACTGTGTTATTGACCTGGTACGCTCAAACTGAGGATAATCGTGATCGTGAATATTCTTTTCACAGGCTGGCGGGTTTCCAATCAGAGATCATCACAACTGCGATAGTCAATGTTGATAAAATCGGCCTGGAAAGCATCAAACAATTCTTTCAAGGCAGCGATTTTGTTACCCAAGAAGAATTTTCAAAATTTACAGAACACCTGCTGAAGGACCCCTTCATGGCTGCCTGGGCATGGATCCCACAGGTTCAAAAAGATCAATTAGATATGATGAATTTAACAACCCAGTGGGACGAGATATCACAATTTCAGAACGAGCAACTAGAAACTCACAATGATAACGTTTCCAGTTTCTCAGAAGATCTCGCTTTTCCAATTTTGTATCTCTCTCCCCAGGATTCTTATGAATCGCTGTTAGGATATAATTTGGGATCCATCGAATCCCAACTTAAGATGTTAATATGTGCCATGGAAAAGGGTGAATCTTGCGCCAGCGACCCCTCGGCCATCATTGCAATCGAAAATGAACCCAACCTGATCTTCGTCTACAAACCTATTAAACTGGAAGAAAATCCTTCGGGACAGGTGGGATTAACAGCCGCTATCGTATCCTCCGATCGGATTTTAGACTCTGTTCAAGTAGACTCAATCCAATATCAGGGGGATCCGGAAGATAGCGGTCTTTATACAGACCTGTTCCAGATCTATCCAGAGCAAGATATCCAACTCCTATCCAGCACCTCTCCTGAACATTATCAGCACGCACATATCAAAGGCAATCTCCACGATCATCAATATGCTGAATTCACCTTTGTTAAACCCCTATTTTTGTTTGGGAATACTTACACCATCGTCTCTCATCCCAGCCCTGATTTTTACAAATCCTATCCCGCCAGCGATGGATTAATTGTGTCGATTTCAGGCATAGCCCTCACCTTTGTGATCATGCTCCTGGTGGGCAATTATGCGGATCGAAACTATATCCTCAGTGATATGGTCCAACAGCGCACCGCCGAACTGGAAGAAAGTGAACGAAAATTCCAGATCGCACTAAAGAACTCCCCTGTTATTGTTTATCAGCAAGATCAAAACCTGCGCTATACCTGGATTCATAATGAAAATTCAAGGGTCGAACCTGAAACCATTATCGGCAAGACTGACTATGATTTACTGCCAGCAGATGAAGCTGAACAATTAACACAAATCAAACGCCAGGTCATAAGAACAGGAAAAGGTACTCGTCAGATGGTCAGAACAACCATTGATAAAAAAACCTATCATTACGATCTGACCATTGAACCCATTCAAAATGGGAGTGGGAAATGCGCCGGCATTACCTGCTCCAGTGTGGATATCACCGAGATCGTGGAAGCCTATGATGCCACTATCGAAGGCTGGTCCATGGCCCTTGAGCTGCGCGATCAGGAGACCGAAGGGCACACCCTCCGAGTGGCTGAGATGGCGGTTCAAATGGCAGAGGCATTAGAGATAGGTGACGATGAGCTGGTTCATATCCGCCGCGGTGCCCTGCTTCACGATATTGGAAAAATCGGAATCCCCGATTCAATCCTCCTCAAACCTGGAAAACTAACGGATGAGGAATGGGAAATCATGAAACAGCATCCTGTATTTGCCTACAACATGCTTTCTGGGATTGCATATCTGGAGCCAGCGCTGGATATCCCCTACTGCCATCATGAGAGATGGGACGGCACGGGGTACCCCCAGGGATTAAAGGGTGAGGAGATTCCCCTCGCTGCCCGCATCTTCGCGGTGATTGATGTGTGGGATGCCCTGCTCTCAGACCGCCCCTATCGAGACGCCTGGCCAGAAGACAAGGTCCGGGACTATATTCGTGCCCAGTCTGGGACTCACTTTGACCCAGCTGTTGTTGATGCTTTTTTTGATCTTATCGATGAATTTTCGAGAGAATAATCCCTCAACGATCCAGCTTGGTTGTTGACTAAGTGACGTGGAGTTCGTTGACCTTACGAAAGTGGTATCCATAAATACTAAAAGTAATCGCCAGGGGGAATTTCCTGGGGTAATGAAATAAGGTCCAGAAGAAAAGTTTCCAGTAATGCTTCCGTTCCTTGCTCTTGATGCCAATCTTGAAAATGGATGACAGAAAAGCCGCTATCTCGTCCCAATGCAGCCTCACGGGCTGCCGAGCAGGCTGATAATCTCTGAGAAATGTTCGCACACGCTCATAAAAACCCTTGGCTGAATAAATCGAATCGAGGATTTTCCTGTATCCCTTCTTCAATACTTTCGAGTCCATCTTGGGGATGATATTGGTCTGGCCATCGACATTGTCTCCGGAATAAGCGCTCTTGATGCGCCCTTCCCGCAGCATGCGCTGATAGAGCTGCGTGCCGACCGGCGCTTGCAGCAAGCCCACCATGGCAGTCACAATGCCGCTCTGTTGGATAAAATCGATCATCCGCTCGAAGATGGTCTCATCATCGCTGTCAAAGCCAACTATGAACCCGCCCATCACCTGCAAGCCCATCTGCTGGAGTTTCTTAACTGATCCGACCAAATCACGATTGCGGTTTTGGCTTTTCGAACATTCCGCCAGTGCCACATCATCCGGCGTCTCAATCCCGACGAAGACCTGGGTGAAACCCGCCCTGACCATCATATCAATCAACTCATCATCATCCGAAAGGTTGACGGAGGCCTCCGTCACAAACAAACAGCCCTTCTTGCCCTTCCGCCACTCAATCAATGCTGGCAAAACTTCTTCCTTAAGCACACGTCGATTGCCGATAAAGTTATCATCCACAATGAAGATATTGCGCCGCCAGCCCAAATTGTAAATCTTATCCAATTCTGCAATGAGCTGCTGGGTTGTTTTCAGGCGCATCCGGTGTCCCAGCAACGCCGTAACGTTGCAAAAATCACAATTATAAGGACAGCCTCGAGAATATTGCAGGTTCAGGGAATCATAGTGTTTAAGGTTAATTAATTCCCACATCGGCACGGGCGTTTTAGTGATATCTGCATACTCGTCTGTTTTATACACGCGTTGCGGCTGACCACGCCCCAGGTCTGAGAGGAAAAGGGGTAAGGTGATCTCAGCCTCGTTTAAGATCAGGTGGTCCACATCCGGAAACGACTCAGGCTCAATAGTAAACAAAGGCCCGCCGGCGACAATGGTCTTCTCCATAGCATTTGCCCGGGCGATGACCTCATTCACGGACTTGCGCTGCACGTTCATAGCGCTGATCAACACCATATCCGCCCATTGCAAATCACGCTCTCGCAGCTTGTCTACGTTCATGTCCACCAGCCGCTTATCCCACGTGGCGGGCAGCATGGCCGCCACTGTGAGTAAGCCAAGGGGTGGAGATGAAGATTTTTTGTGAACAAATTTCAACGCGTGCTTAAAGCTCCAAAAGGTATCAGGATATTCGGGGTAAACCAACAGGATATTCATATACTCACCTTCAACTTATTCTTATTCCGATGATGCGTCAGAATCCTTCTCTTTTTCATCATCGGTTTCTTTTTTGTCGTTCTTCGAATGGCTCTTTTCTTTAGGCTGTTTTTTCTTCTTCTTTTTCTGGTCCTCTTGCTCCTGATCCTCCTCAGGTTCCGCCAATCCCATCAAAGTTTCGCGATCCAACTTGTTGATTTTTTGGAACATTTCCGCCATTTCTTCAACAGAATAGGGCAGGTCTTGATCCAACCACCAATAGATCGTCGCCAGAAGTGAACCGGCAAAGTGATTGGCGATAAAATCAGGCGGAATAACCGGTGCTGCATTCAGTTCTTCAATTTCCTTTTGGATGCAGGCTTTGATATTTTCAGCGATGATTCGGTGAAGCTGCCTTGAGGCCGTGATGCCGCCGCTGCCGATGATCAAGATGCGGTAAAGGTCATAATGTTCCGCTGCGAAATCAAACAGTTTCACAATGGCTTTGTGATCTTCCAAACGCCATTGGTTCTGCGAGAACTGCGGGACGTTATCCAGGAATTCGGACATGAATTGATCCATTACGTCCAGGAGCAGTTCATCCTTATCTTTGAAGTGCAGGTAAAACGTGGCACGACCCAGGTTCGCCTTATCGGTGATATCTTGAATGGAGATGGCGTCGTAACCTTCCTCCAAAATAAGATCCATCAACGATTCTCTTAACAATTTACGGGTGCGTTGGACGCGCCGGTCCATACGTCTGGCCATTAGAAATCCTTCCTGAAATATAAGACAGTATAAGAATGAATGTACAATAATAGACAAGTGTTTAATAATAGAATATACGCTATTATAATACAGATTGTCTACGTGTCAATAGCCTGTTTAGCAAAAAATAATTTTTTTAAGATTGATGGGATAAATGAAATGAATGTTTTTATTGTACCGCGCTTTGCGTGAAAAGCCATGCCCCCCTCGCCAACGCAGATTAACGTATAATACATTCAACCCTCTAACGAGTATCCAAAGGTTACAAGTTTATGATCGCTCGTACGACGGACAACCTCATAGATGAATTAAGCACCACAACCAAGATTCTGGGGCTGAATATCAGCGGTGATAAAACCATCGGCGTATATGGCGACATGAACGGATTGATTTATGAGCGCATCCAGATGGAAACCCCCTCGGAGCTGCCTTTCCTGGAGGGGTTTGACGCTATCTGCACCATGACCGATAAACTACTCAAACTCTGCCGAGCCCAGGGTTTGAGCAGCCCTGAGGTGATCTCCCTGGCCGTCAGCGGCCCGGTGGACTTGTTAAAAGGCGTCTTGCTTTCCCCACCTGATCTACCCTCGTGGGACGAAGGCCAGCTCAAGGGACGACTGTCCGTGCGCTATAACCTGCCGGTCTTCATTGAACACCGCAGCAATGCTGCTGCCCTGGCGGAGTTCTACTTTGGACAGGGCGCAGGTGTGGAAGAAATGATTTTCATTGACATGGAACCCGTCGTATCGACTGGATTGATCCTTCAGGGCGAGATCTATCATGGGGCTGACGACGCCGCCGGTGAAATCGGTAAAATGCAAATGGCCGATGAAGGTTCAGCCGGATTGGGTACAACAGGATCCCTGACGGGATTCGCCAGCGGCTGGGGGATGGCGGAATTGGCAACGCTGCGTTTCCCCAGGATATGGCCGGAACCAACTCGGCCCTATGACCTGGTCAAAGCGGTCAACGAAGGACAACCTGAAGCCCAGCAAGTGATCCAAGAGGCTGCAGGCTATTTGGGGAAAGCCTTACTCTGGCTGATCTATGCCTTTAACCCGGAAATGGTGATCATTGGGCATCCAGGCGACGTCATGGGAGAAAATTTACTGACGCCCCTGCGAGAGGCCGTCCTGCGCCATGGCGGCGCGGAAGCGCGCCAGCTTCCAAAGTTGACAGTCGCCAAATTGGGGGCCAAACTGAACGACACGGCGGCTTTGATGTCCGTCATCCATCCCTTTAAGAACCTTTCGAAGTCCTGACGTTAAACCTTTTCCTTAAAAATTATTGAAATTAATAGGCAAAAAATACTATACTCGGTAATAACCAACGACTGAACGATGTTTGTTGACGATAGTTATCGTTGAACCCAAATCCCGCTTATCACCCCAAAGGGGAAGGAGATTTGATGGCCTTTGCCCAACGCAAGATCATTGACGGTCACATCCACTACGCCCATTATTCCTATGAAGAACCGCTGATGTCCATTCTGGCAGATGCAGGAATTGAGAAGTTGGCTGTGGTGTGCACCCCAGACGAGGAGCGCCTCAGCCTGGTGCCAGATGCCATGCTCCTCAAAGCCCAGCACCCCGAAAAAGTCTATGTCTTTGGCGGCTTGGATATCTCGCCATTATTCATCACGCCCGATATCGCCGGCGAAGCCTTTGCCCATTATGTGGATGTGCTGTCTCAAATGGGCGCAGACGGCGTCAAGATGGTGGAGGGCAAAGCGGAAATGCGCAAACGCCTGCCCCTGCCCGACTTTGACAGCGAGATTTACGGCCCCTATTGGGAAAAGATGGCGGAAACCCAAACGCCCCTGATCTTTCACGTCAACGACCCCGAAGAGTTCTGGGACGCGGAAAAAGTCCCCGATTGGGCGCGGGAGATGGGCTGGTTCTATGGAGACGGCACTTACATTGATAACGAGGAGCAGTACCAACAGGTCCTCAACGTCCTCGATCGTCATCCCGACTTAAACGTCACCTTTGCGCACTTTTTCTTTCTCTCAGGGCAGTTGGGGCGTTTGGGCGGTTACCTGGAACGCTATCCCAATATGCACATTGACCTGACGCCGGGGATTGAGATGTATTTTAATTTCGCCAAAGACCCAGATAAGGCTCGGGATTTCTTTATCCAATATCAAGACCGCATCATCTACGGCACGGACATCGGCGCAAGGGCATTGCTGCGGGATCGTGAGGCGGGTATTGAGGAAGAAGAGAGCCTGGCGCGGATTGAGGTCGTCCGGGGCTTCTTGGAAAACGAAGGCTCTTTCAAGCTAACCCATGAGGGCTTTCTGTTCGGCGGCTCAGAGGCTGTTTTCCAGGGCATTGGTCTGCCGGATGAAGTCCTGGATAAGATCTATTATCAAAATTTTGAAGCCTTCGCCAGCCACTCACCCAAGCCGGTTAATAAAGAAGCTGTCATCGAAGAGTGCCAACGGCTTGAAATGATGATCAATGCCATGGCCCAGATGCAGCCCGGATCAGGAGGAGATACCTCATCCGTCACCAAAGTTAAGGAATTCTTTACCAAATCATCTGCATAGAACAATCTATTTGCATATTTTAAGGAGTCCCAACCATGAAAACCCTCAAACGCTGGCAGGAACCGATATATGCCCTGGGTGGCTTCGGCCCCGGGTTCATGTATCAAATCGTCATGACTTATTTGCTGTATTACTACCGCCCCGCCCTGACTAGGGTGGAAGCAGGCGCGCTGATCCTGGCACCCGCCGGCGCGTATGCCGCTGGTATGTTGATTGCCCGTATCCTGGATGGGGTGGTCGATATCCCCATCGCCACCTGGACGGACAACCTCAAGAGCCGTTGGGGTCGCCGCCGTCCCTTAATGATCCTGGGGTTCGTGCCAACTATCCTCAGCTTTTTACTGCTGTGGTATCCCCCCATCACCGGAACCCGATTGGGCGCGGAAGGCCATTGGGGAAATGCCATCTTCATCGCCGTGACGTCCTCCTTATATTTCTTCTTCCACACCCTGATCATCGTCCCTTATCTGGCATCCCTTTCTGAAATCGTCCCTGACGAGGAATCCCGTGTCCGGGTGGCAAGCTGGCAAACCTTCTTCAACACTGCCGGCTATGTGCTGACCTATGTGGTCGCGCCGATCCTGTTTGATCAATTCGGCGTGCGGGGGACGGTCTGGCTGTTGGCGCCTGTGTTCCTGTCCTTCCTGGGACCCATCCTGGTGATTAAAGAATCGTCAACCCTTAAGTCCACTGAGCCATCCGACGAGGAGGCCGCCGATGTGCCTCTGTGGGAAAGTGTCAAGATGACCCTGGGCAACCGCACTTTCCGCATCTATATGCTGGCGGTGGCAACTTTTTATTTTGGCTTGCAGTTCTTCCTGGGGGGCATCGCCTTCATGGCCGCCGATATGATGGGCCTCAGCGATTCGCAGCTTGGATTGATGAACGCTGCCGCTTTTGCCCCCGTCCCCATCATGCTGATCATCTTCAATTGGCTGGTCAAGAAAAAGGGCGCCAAATGGGCCTTCCGCCTGGGGCTGCTGATCTTTGCCTTCGCCATGCTGCTGTTCCCCCTGGGTTGGACTCGCTTGAACCTGCCCATTTCACCAATGCTGGTGGGGATCATCGCGGGCGGCATCGGCAGCTTCTCCATCGGCGTGTTCTTCACCATCCCCTATGCCTTTCCCGCACAAATCGCCGCCACAGAGGCCAAACAAACCGGCAAGGACCGTGCGGGGATGTACTTTGCTGTGCAGGGCGTGATCAACCAATTCATGGGCGGGCTGGCGGGGTCTGTGCTGGCCCTTTTGCTGGATTGGCGCTTCGGCGTGGTGGCTGTTGGGCCGATCGTCGCCCTGACCTGCGTATTGGCCTATTTTTTCTTCGCCCCCTATCCTTTGGGTAAACCCAAGAAAGCTGCGAATTAACACATTGGTATCGGCCGTGACGTGGCCGCTGAGCTTGAGGCTGTCTTAGAAATTGAGACAGCCTCAATGATGTTCAGTGATGTGAGAAAAAGTTTTTGCTTTTCTTTCTGACATGATACAATCTTGGGGATGAACACAATAACTTTTGACCCAACGGGCTCCATCGGCATCTTCGATTCGGGTGTAGGCGGGCTGTCCATCCTGCAGGCTATCCGAGCCGAACTGCCTCATGAGGATTTGCTCTATCTGGGCGACCAAGGGCACGTCCCCTACGGCCCCCGCCAAAGAACAGAAATCCGGGACTTCGCCATTGGGATCACCCGTTTTCTGCTGGATCAAGGCGCGAAGGAAATCGTCGTGGCCTGCAACACCGCCTCGGCAGCAGCGCTGCACGACCTGAGAAATCTGTTCCCAACCATCCCTCTGGTGGGCATGGAACCAGCCGTCAAACCCGCTGCGGCCTCCACCCAAACCGGCAAGGTGGGGGTTTTGGCAACACGTAACACCTTCAAAGGTGATTTGTACACTACATTAGTGGAACGTTATGGGAAAGATGTTCAATTATTCCAAAGCACCTGCCCGGGGCTTGTGGAGCAAATTGAAGCCGGGGAAATAGAAACATCGGAAACTCGGAATATATTAGAAAATGCATTAATCCCCATGTTGGATGCGGATGTGGATACCATCGTCCTGGGCTGCACCCACTACCCCTTCATCACATCCTTAATCCGCGAACTGGTCGGCCCCGCCATGAGCATCATTGATCCTTCTCCAGCGGTTGCCCGCCAAGCTAGGCGCTTGCTGACCCAACACGGCTTGCTCAATCCAAAAACCGAACAGGGGAAGATCACCTATTACACCAGTGGAGATCCAGCAGGAATGGCTGACCAATTGAAGATTTTATTGGGGGAATCCGCTCCTGTGGTAAAAGTCCAATGGCAAAATAAATCGTTACTCAAGAAATAAAAAGACTCACGACCTATCCTAAAACCATATCTTATTGTAAAAGTTTTGTTAAACACAAATATTTTAATGTGAAATTCATTAATTGTATAGACAATTAATATATAATAGTCAAGTCATGTACTTCTATATTTATGACCTTTGTCAAGAAATATCGCAATTCCCCACTATTTCTAAAAAAAGAATAGGGAAGGAGGGCACCTCCACCTCAAAATACTTCTCAATGTTTTAATCCTGCCAAATTTCTTATAAAAAAAGGAAGAGCAATGAAGAAACAAACCTTACGGTTGATCAGTATTTTTTTTGTCCTGACACTCCTGCTGACAGGATGCGGTCAGGACGATGAACAAGGCGCCTATCAAATCCCCTCACCTGTCGAAGGGGAATACAATATCGCCTTTGTTTATGTTGGACCCCATGACGACGCAGGTTGGTCACAATCCCATGATGCCGCACGGTTGTATGCCGAAGAAAACATGGAAGGTGTCCACACTGCCTATGTTGAAAATGTGGCTGAGGGCGCTGACGCGGAGCAGGTCATCCGCTCATTAGCCCGCAAAGGCTTTGACGTAATTTTCACCACCTCTTTTGGATTCATGGACGCAACCGAAACCGTTGCCAGCGAATTCCCGGATGTGGACTTTATTCACATCAGCGGTTATAAAGCCAATGGTGAGAACTTCGGCAACTTGATGGGTGCCATGGAAGACATTAAATATCTAGCTGGGATATTAGCCGGCTCTCGAGCAAAAATGGACGGTAATCCCAAGCTGGGATATATGGCGACATTTCCCATCCCAGAAGAATTGCGTTTGGGTAATGCCTTCGCCTTAGGCGTTCAAGAAACCTGCCCGGATTGCACCATTGACGTGCGCTTCATCAATACCTGGCACGACCCCCTACTGGAACAGGAGGGCGCTGAATCGTTGTTTGAAGCAGGCGCACAGGTTGTGATGACCGGCGCCGATACGCCCGCACCGGCAATCGCTGCGCCTGAGGGAAAATGGGGTATCACCTATGACTATAAAGGCAACTGCACCGTGGATGCCTGCTTGACCTCTATGTATTGGAACTGGGCGCCGGAGTATATGCGCATCATTGAAGCTTCACGAGAAGGAACGTGGAAAGGCGGTTGGGAATATTTTGATGCGGATACAGGCGCACTAGGGTTGTACGGATTCATGGAGGGCGAAGAGCTGATGCCGGGCGTTGCAGAACTCCCCGAAGAAGACCTGAACCTGGTGCGAGACTTACTTTCTCAAATGCTGGCGGGTGAGTTTGACCGCTTTGATGTCTTCAAGGGGCCGATCACCGATAACCAGGGCAACCAAGTGCTTGCTGAAGGTGTCAGCTTGGAACAATTAGATCTGGATGGTTTTGCTGAATTCGGCAGTGAATGCACCACCTGCATGTATTGGTGGAATGAGAACATCACCGCAGAATTACCCTCACTGGAAGAATAAAGTTAAACAACAATTCACAACCAGGAAATCCATTATTGATTTCCTGGTTGTGTCACCATTGAGTTTGTTCATACATTCAAGGCAAAATTACATTGAAACGACACAGGGCTGTACGATGACAATGCACACTGAAAACCATCCTTTCGCAGTTGAAATGCAGGATATCGTCCTCCGGTTCCCCGGAACTCTGGCGAATGACCACATCCATTTCACATTGAAGAAAGGCGAAATCCACGCGCTGTTAGGTGAGAACGGCGCCGGTAAGAGCACTTTAATGAACATCCTCTCGGGCTTATACCAGCCGGATTCTGGAACGATTAGGATTAATGGGAAGCCGGTAAGGTTCAATTCGCCAAGGGATGCCATCTCCTGTGGGATTGGGATGGTCCACCAGCATTTTATGCTCGTCCCCACATTGACCGTTACAGAAAACATCCTCCTTGGATTGAAGTCCCCACGGTTCTTCATGCGGCTGCAAAAATATGACCAAAAGATTCAAGCCCTCCAAGAGAAGTTTGGATTAAGTGTAAACCCCTCCGCCAAAATCTGGCAGCTTTCTGTCGGCGAACAGCAGCGTGTTGAAATCCTAAAAATGCTTTATCGAGGGGCGGATGTGTTGATCCTTGATGAACCGACCGCTGTCCTTGCACCACAAGAAATTGACGAGTTAATGGGGACCATGCGGACATTGGTTGAACAGGGGAAATCTATCATATTCATCAGTCATAAATTAAACGAGGTCAAGGCGGTCGCTGACCGACTGACGATCCTGAGAAAAGGCAAAACCACAGCTGAGGGCATCAGCCCTGAAGGCTTGTCACGGGCCGAGCTTGCGGAATTGATGGTCGGGCGTGAAGTGCTGTTCCAAATCAACAAAGAAACCCGACCGCCTGGCGAGGTTATCTTTGAAGTGGAAAACCTCTCCACAGAGAATGACCAAGGTATGCAGGCGGTGCATGATATATCCTTTTCAATCCGTTCTGGAGAAATCTTTGGCATCGCCGGCATCGCAGGAAACGGGCAAAGCGAGCTGGTTGAGGCAATAACCGGCCTTAGGAAATGTTCAGGGTCGATTCGCATCCAGGGAATTGAAGTAGGGAACTGTCCCCCCCACAAATTCATCCACTGTGGCATGGCGCACATCCCTGAGGATCGACTAGGGGTGGGCACAGCGCCTAACCTCTCCATCACCAACAATGCGATTATGAAAAATTACGTCCAACTACCGATCAGTAAAGGGTGGCGGATCAATTACACAGAAGCTCAGAAGCATGCCATCAAACTGAAAGAAGATTATGACATTCAAGCACCTAACGTTGAGATTCCGGCTCAAAACCTTTCCGGTGGCAATTTGCAGAAACTGATCCTTGCCCGCGAGATCTCAGGCAAACCCGGGGTGATCATTGCCATGCAGCCAACCCGCGGGTTGGATGTGGGCGCCATTGAGAGCGTACAAAAATTGCTGCTGGAACAGCGGAAAAGGGGGGCAGCCATTCTGTTGTTATCTGAGGAATTGGACGAGCTTCTGGAGTTAAGTGATCGGGTCGCCGTCATTTTTGAAGGTGAGCTCGTCGGCCAGATGAACGCTGGCGAAGCAAACCTCAATACAATCGGGTTGATGATGACAGGTTCGTTGAGGTGCGAGGAATGAAAATCCCATACAAAATTACAATCGAAAAGAGAATGGAAGGAATTCCAAAATGGCTGCCCCCTGTCATCTCACTTGGCGCTGTCGTGGTGGCGATCATCATCAGCGGCATAATCCTGGCAATCATCGGCAGCAATCCCTTTCGGACATTCAAATATTTTTTCAACGCTGCCTTTGGGTCTTGGGGCGCTTTTTCCGATATCCTCGTTAAAGCCACGCCGTTGATCATGATTGGAACAGGGTATTGCCTAGCCTTCAAAATGAACCTTATCAGCATCGGTGGCGAGGGGCAATTTTATATCGGCGCTTTCTTTGCCAGCCTGGTCGTCTTGGTCCCCTTGGTTCCCCCTAACAGTCCAAAAATTCTAGTTTTGTCCCTGATGGCTTTGATGGGAATCCTCGGTGGCGGATTATATGGACTGATCCCAGGCGTGCTAAAAGCTTACTTCGGTGTCAATGAGATCATCACAACTTTGATGTTAAACTACGTCGCAGTCAATTGGAATAATTACTGGATTTTTGGGAAGTACAGCGATGCCGGCTTCCAGATGACCCCCACCTTTGATAAAGTCGCCTGGCTGCCAAGGTTGGCAGACCTGGCAAAACGATACCCCTTCTTTTCAGGTATTACGCTCCACCTGGGTGTCGTGTTTGGGCTGATTGCTGCCGTCCTCATCTATGTGATCCTCAGAACCAGCCGGTGGGGCTATGAGATCACGCTGATCGGCGATAACCCCCGTGCAGCCGAATACGCTGGTGTAAATATCAAACGAAATATCCTGCTGGTGATGCTGATTTCAGGCGCATTAGCGGGTTTGGCTGGGATGTCCGAAGTGACAGGTGTCGTGCACCGCCTTCAGGAAAAGATCTCCGTAAACTATGGATTCTCTGGTGTGATCGTCGCCTGGCTGGCAAAATTAAACCCCCTTGCTGTAATCCCCATCTCAATCCTGTTTGGCGGGCTGATCGTCGCTGGTCGGGAGATTCAGCCATCGGGTTTATCCTTTCTTATCCAAGGGCTGACTCTGTTCTTGGTCATCAGCAGCGATATCTTACTTCGCTATAAAATCCGTATTTTACGCAGAGAGGAGAAAGCCCTGTGAACATTGAAGCCATTATCCGTGCGGGACTTTCAACCGGCACAATCCTCCTTTTCGCAGCCATTGGCGAAATCCTTACTGAACGATCGGGGGTAATGAACCTCGGTTTGGAAGGCGTGATGTTGATCGGCGCGATGGCAGCCTTCAGAACATCACATTTAACCCAAAATGCCTGGCTGGGCTTGATGGCCGGCATCCTGGCAGGCGGTATTCTCAGCCTGGCGCATGGCCTGGTCTCCATCCATTTACAAGCCGATCAAACCGTCAGCGGCCTCTCACTGACCTTTCTCGGCACGGGACTTGCGCTCGTCCTTGGTGAGGGCTTGACGGGCTTGACCGTGCCCACCCTGCCAAACGTCGATTTTCCATTCCTGTCGGCCCTTCCCGTTATCGGACGGATTTTCTTCACCGATTTCAATATCCTGGTCTATGTCGGCTATGCCTTAATCCCTCTATCCTGGTACTTTATCTTTAAAACGCGGCCGGGGATGCACCTGAGGGCCGTAGGCGAGCGGCCTTCTGCCGCTGATTCACTGGGGATTAACGTATACCGCATTCGTTATCTGTACACCTTCATAGGTGGTTGCCTGGCAGGGCTGGCGGGTGCCTCCATTAGTATTGCCATCTCCACTGGTTGGTACAGCAATCTAACCACATCCGGTCAGGGCTGGATCGCCATCGCTTTGGTCATCTTCGCCCGATGGAACCCCATTCCTGCTGCGATGGGTGGTTACTTTTTTGGTATGCTTCGCAGGTTCACCCTCGATCTTCAAGGGCCAATGACCGTCCTGGGTTTGCGTAACCCCTTCTTTTACAATCACAACCTGGTTTTCTTCCTTCAGATGGTACCCTTCCTGTTAACGATCATCGCCTTGCTATGGGGATCCGGCGCTGCCAGAAGAAAGCGCCTGGGCGCGCCAGCAGCTTTAGGGGTGCCTTATGTGCGAGGGAAGCACAGCGTGTAAAGTTATTCGTCGCCAAAACATAGCGACTCCCATCTTCCGCCCTATTCCCCTTTCAATTAATTACAGATCGATTAATCCTCGCGGATGATCAATGAGTCCCCAGCGCCAACCGGGCTGGCGATGATAAACTCTTCACCTTTTTGAAGAAAACCCCCATAGGGATACTCGCCGGCATAAGCCTGCCAGCCGCTCAGAATCAGAGGGAAGGGATCGCTCACGCCCATCCACTCCCCATTAAATTTTCGGGCAAAGTGCAAGTGCGTCCCACTGGCCTTGCCGCCCTCGCAAGACGGATGTCCAATGAGCGCATCCTGTTCCAGCCAGGTGCCCACCGAAACCCGATCTTCTCCTGCGACATGCTGATAGATTAACACCCAGCCGGTGCCCTCATCGCCATCGCCGTCCAGGTCAAGCGCCACCACGCTGCGCTCTGATCGCACAACCAAGCCTGGCGCGGCTGCGGTCACCCACCTCGCCGAGACGGCGCAGTGAGGTTCGCCAGTCACTGGTGCAAAGTCCAGCGCGCCCCAAGGGGTGCCTGTCTGCCAGGTGATGTGCGGACCGCCGGTCAGGCTCCAGCCCTCGCCGGGGGCGAAGGGGAAGATCAGCGTTGGCTCTTGGACTTCGGCCAGCAAATAAGGTTCCACCTGCGCTGCTCGCTGGCCGTAATCTCCAAAAACATTGCGATAGAAATCCAGGAATAAACCGGGGTCAAACAGATGATAGTCCCACCCCTCCCGGGTGTAGAGCGTGGCAAACAAGTGCATCAAGGCCACACTGCCCGCGTTCAGCTTAGGGGAAAGGCGCCCCGTCTCGCCGCCATAAAAATTCAATGTTACCAAGCTCCCCTCCCGCCAGCCATAAAATCCCTGCGCCAGGAGCTTGGCCGTGATCATTAATTCCTTATACAGCCCCCTGTCTTCCCCTGCGCCATAGCCAATGGGATAATCCTCATCTTCTGCGCCCTCCGGGTGACCAAGCACCCATCCCGAGCGATATTCCAGGAAAGCCAGCAGCAGCCTGGGATTGGTGCTGGTCTCAATCGCAACACGCTGGACAATCTCCGGCCCGGTCATGGTCTCCTCATCCACCGTCTCTGAATAGGTCGCCAGAAAACCGCCCGCAGAGACCGCATAAGCCGCCGCGTCGAAATCCCCCACAGAAGGTCCATAGACCACTTCGCTGTCCGGGAGGATGGGAGCGGGATAGGGCAGGATGTCCTTTAAAACATCCGGGATCAACAGCGGTACCCCCACCGGCAGCAGCCCTTCTGAGGATAATTCCGCATCGGATTGAATCCCTACCATCGGTACGCCAAAACGGGCAGCCAAAGTGGGAAGAGTATCGCCCTGCTGGGTGACGTAGACCAAAAAGCCATCCTCCCCAGTTTCAAAAATGGAGGTAGGCGTGGGCGGCGGGGTCGTGCTGGGGAGGGGCGTTTGCGTTTGCAGGATCAGAGGTTTTGTGGACGTTTCCGTCTCATCCCCATCCCAGGGCGGTGTGGGCGTGTAAAGATAGGGATAGAGCTGGCAGCCAGATAACGCCAGCAGAAGAAGCAACCATAAAGCCACGCGCAGCAGAGAAAGCGGGGAATGATCATTCATGTTTTCTGGTTTAGAAATGTTATTCATAGAACTCGGCGCCTAATGAAAGAAGATGGGGAAAATGGCTTGCTCAAGTAAGTAATACACGACCAGGGCAAAGTCCTGATCGGTGTCATCGCCGTTGCCAGGGACGCCATCTCCTGTAATGTTCGCGGCGGTGACGGTAATAGTATAACTTCCCGATGAAGATGGCGGGGCGAAGACGCCCTCGGTGTTGTTCATAAAATCCGCGCTGCCGCCCGTTACGGAATAGCCGTCGCTTCCGAAGTTGTTACCGAGATAGGTATTGCCGCCATTGGTGACCGTCAGGTCCAGGTCATTGACCCATGCTGGTGTTGTTTCGCCGTTTGGCGTTCCCGGGGCATCCGTCCACACCAGCATCACCCGCAGGTGACGGACGGGCAGGTCTGCTGTGATCTCGGTTGACCAGGTCTGTCCGGTTTCCGTTAATAAAGTCTCCTGGTCAAAGTATTCGACCAGCATGCTTGGACGTAAAACGGCATCCGCATCCATCCGCCCCCAGCCTTGTTTGGAGTCAAAGGGATGCCCTAAAACGTTCCCATCTGCATCCTGGTTGCCCGCCAGGTCCACTGCCAGGGGCAGGAAGGCGGCTTTAACCAGCGCCGGACTGGGGTCCCCACTCATCAGGTTTCGATAGTATTCGTAAAACAGCGCCACTGCGCCGCTGACATGCGGGGAGGCCATACTGGTGCCGCCCGCGAGTCCGTAGGATGCGCTTGTTACAGTGGAGTCAACATACCAGCCAGGTGCGACCATGTGTGGGATCGAGCGACCATCGAGTGCCGGGCCGTGAGCGGTATTGGGCGACAGGTCATTAATATTTAAGTATTGTGCACCAGACCCGATCTGCTGCGCATAAGTTGATCCGATGGTTAAAATATTCTTCGCTTCATCAGGACTCCCCTGGGTGGATGTACCGCCACCGCCATTCATAATCGAAAGCACGAATGTTAGCGGTTGGTTGCCTGTCGTACCGGGGTTAGCGTCCCGAACGCCGACATCCACCAGGCGCGTGTCCTCGTCATAGCCCTGAGGCGTTTCAGAGGGGCCCCAACTATTGCCGGAGATAACCGCGTCGTTTTGATGAGATTCGGTCATCAGCGTTAACATCCGATTCGGGTCGGAATCCAGCTTATCATAAACCTGTTCAATCAGATTGGCACCTGGCGCCATCCCCAACCCGCGCAAAAAACCGTAGGGGTCAGTGATGCCCGTGGTGCCGTCCGCTGCCATGATCCCAGCGGTGTGAGTACCGTGATTGCTTGCATAAGTTCCAGATGAATCACAGCTTGTCCCCGTACACCCTAACATGCGGGAGGCCAGGTCGGGGTGGGTTTGGTCAATGCCGCTGTCCACGTTGGCGATGATCACGCCATCCCCGGAAAGCCCCAACTCATTCAGCCAGGCCAGATAGCCCGGCGCAACTCGGTTGGCACCATCGGTGTTACCGGCGGCGATCTGGTTACTCATCTCACCCCGATCACCGCCGTCTTGCGGCACCGGCTGGACGGCGTAAACGCCTGGGATCGCCGCCGCTGCCCCTAATTGATCCCCGGGCAGATAAAATGTCGCCAGGTCAAAGGCGGGGTCCACCCCGCTGGCGGTCTCCACCAGGGCGCCGCCCAGGGCTTCCACCGCCTGAACAGTTGCATCCAGTCCCGCCTGGGGGATGATTATGACACGCACCAGGATCGGATCACTGGATAAAGCCCGGTTCTTGGCCTGCACGGCATAGGCTGGCAGATATGCCCCTGCCCAGCGCACATATTCACCTGCAGCACCTTTCGACATCGCTTCAGAATCACCCCACACCACATAGGTGAAAGGATAAATATATTGAACCACGGATAAGCCGTTGGTCTTCAGCTCCTCCACCCAGGCGGATTTGATCGGGCCGTAGAACTGCACCAGGTACAAGCCTGGGCTTTCCTTATCACCCTTTTCACCTTCCCCCTGGCTGACAGTCGATCGGGTCAGCAGGGGGTCAAAGGACTCACCGCCCAGCCTGAGGGTATAGGGGGAATCAAACCGCTGGTAATCCAACCCAGCTCGATCCAGGTTGGCAAGATCCTTAGAGGGCATCACCGCCCAAACAAAAGAGCCGTAATCAATCCACACCTCAGGGTCGAAACCAGATCGGTTGAATTTTGCCCCCTCACCCGCCGGCAGCCGGACGCCCACCCATACCTCGTCCTGCTGCGCCCGGACGGGCAGGATGAACAGCGCGAGAAGGAACAGGATGATGATGCTGATCAGGAATGACTTGCGGCGCATGCATACTCCATTAAGCAGTGGAAATTCTACAGCTTAATCATACATGCAAAGCCCGGACACGACAACTTGGATACTCCGAGGGTGTTGAAAAACGATAGCTTGTTACGATAATCCCATTTGAGCCATGTTTTCTATTCTGTTTAGACACCCTCACCTCAGTCCTCTCCCTCGGCAAGGGAGAGGAAGGTAAACGAATATTGATGATGCCTGAGCATGGGAAACCCTCGCCCTTCAAAAGGGAAAGGGCAGGGTGAGGTTTCAACTGGATGCGCTGACGTATTTTCGTAAGCCGCGCCTGAAGAGAATCGATGCCAGGATCAAGACGGCCAGTGAAAATAAAACTGTAACGGCCAGGGTTACCGGAGACAAGTCTCCCGCCAGCGCCTGAGCCGGCACCGTGGTCATCAGCCCGACCGGGATAACCCAGGTCAGGATCAAGCGCAGCCAGCCGGGGTACAGCCCCACCGGGTAGCGCGCCAGCTGGAATAAATCATTGATCACCCAGGTGAATAAAAAGCCGGGATTGTAAAACACCATGGCGGAAAACAACAATAGAGAGGAATACAGCAAGGTAATACTGGCGATCAGCGTAATGATAAAGCTGACCACAGCACCAAAGCTGAGGCTCATCCCCATCAGGTGGATGGCATATCCCAAAACAGCCAAAGCCATGACCAAATCAAATAAGGAGAAAATGCGCCATTTTCTGAAGCTGACCAGGAACTGCTTCCCCACCGGCCGCAGCAAGGTAAAATCGAATTTTCCCGTCCAAACCTCGCCATCCATCCCAGCCACCGATTCCAGGCTGGGGCTGATGAACAAGCTGCGCAGGGCGCCTAACAGCAGGTAAACGCCCAGCAGTGCCAATGCTGCTGGAAGGTCCCATCCCTTTATAGACTCCACTTGATTGAAAATCACTATTAAGCTCAACCCACCCGTCAATAAACTCAATACCGAATTTAACAAGTGGATAAAAAAGTTAAGGGAGTAAGCCGCTTCTGCCTGGGTTGACGTTGTGAAAAAAAGTTTGATCAATTTCAGATACCGCATCGGTCAGCCTCCTACCGCTTCATAATGGCGGACGCCACGCTGCCAGATCCATTTGTAAAGCAGGATGGCAATGACCATCCAGGAAAATTGAAGTGCGAACCCAAACAGCAGATCTCTTCCAACCACCTGGCCGGTCAGGATTTCAACCGGGAAGGCGGACATATAGCGAAAGGGAAGGATGCGCGCCGGCGTCTGCATCCACTCTGGCAGGAGAAGAATCGGAGCCAGATGCCCGCCAAACAGAAATATGAAGGTGTCCTGCAATGCTAACAGGGAATCAGCCCGGGTCGCCCAAAAAGCCAGCAGTGCCAGCCAGAAGCCCCAAAAGAAGCGCAATATCCAGGCGAATAACAGCGCTGGAAGAAACAGCAGCCCTTGTGAAAGCGTCAGGTTGATCTGAGGTCGGATGATCAGGGCGAACAGCGCCGTGAGGGGGATGGAAAACAGCATGAAGACCACCTTACCCGCCACCTCGGATGACAAGACTTGATACAGGGGTGATATCGGCTGCAGCAGCCATTGGCTGATCTTCCCAATGCGGATATTATCCCCAACCGTCCAGTTGTTGATGGAATAGGTCAGTTGATTGACCAGGATCAAGATGAGGTAATAGCCGGCCAAACGTGCCTGGGTTAACCCTTGCAAATTCCCCTCGCCCGCCGCCGCAGACCAGATGAACAAATAGACCAACAGCGGCAGCATCCATCCAAATGCCAGCAGGAAAAAGAAGCCCCGATGTTGCAACCAGGATTGCCAGGTATTTTTAATCAGTTCCCATCCGCCGCTATGATTCATACCGTTCCCTCCTCATAAACCTGATCAATGACGGCCTCAATAGGAGGATCTTCCACCGTCAGGTCAGCAACGGGTAATTTTGCCAATACTTCAGCAGTCACCAACGCCACCTGACCCCGCGGGACTCGTAAGGTGTGATGGGAATCCTCCTCTCCAGATAAAACTTCCAGGGAAGGGAAATTCGTCAGCAATTCCTCAAATTGGGTTTCAGGACTGTTCAATTGTAGTTTGAGCAGCTTAAACGGCGCCAGCTTCTCAGCCAGGGCGCGTAATTCACCGTCATAAATCAACCGTCCATGGTGGATCAACATCACACGGTCGCACAGGGCCGAGACGTCCGCCATGTAGTGGCTGGTGAGGATCATGGTCACCTGGTGCTGCTGGTTGTATGTTTTGAGGAACCGCCGGAAACGACGCTGCATAGCCACATCCAAACCCAAGGTGGGTTCATCCAGAAACAACACATCGGGCAAGTACAACAATCCCGCCACCAGCTCGCATTTCATGCGTTCCCCCAGCGAAAGGTTACGCACGGGTTTTTCAAGCAGTTCGTCCATGTCCAGCAGGGCAATCAACTCATCCAATGTCCGTTGATAGGCGTCCTTGGGCACTTGATAGATCTCAGCGAGCACCCGGAAGCTGTCCATCGGGGGGATATCCCAATTCATAGCACCCCGATTTCCCATGACCATGCTGATCCGTCGTAAATAGGCGCTTTGACGTTCCCAGGGGATGAAACCGGCGACCTTTGCCTCGCCGGATGTGGGGTGGAGTAATCCAGAAAGCATCTTCAGTGTCGTGGTCTTGCCCGCCCCATTTGGGCCGATCAGCCCTACCATTTCTCCCGCCTTTATGTCAAAATCGAGATCCGTGACAGCCTCCACGGTTCGGTGCTGCGGGGCGAACAGGCTGCGGATAGAGGCCAACAACCCGGAATCCCGGATGGGAACCCGATAGACCTTCGTCAAATCTTTCACGCTGATAATGGGGGTTTCCATGAAATCCTCTCAAAATAATCGTTTACAAATCTGTTAAATATAACCGGTAAAGCGTTTTTTACCTTACGCTGCAAGAAAAATCCTTTCCATTATACAATCTTTTCTCATAGAAAAGGAGATTAACGATCTATACATGAAGGGTAAAGTGTTTATTCCCCCTTACTCCCCTTGCAATTTCTCCTCCAGCGCAGCCCATTCTTCCATCAACGTTTCCACCTTTTGCTGAATCTCCGCATATTTGTTCCCCAAGCGCAGGACATCATCCTGATCCGCCGGCGGGGCTGCAAGCTCCTTGTAAATGTCCTCCTGCTGTGACTCAAGCTGGCGAATTTCCTCTTCGATATCCCTTATCCGCGTTTTGATCTTGCGGCGTTCATATTTTGAGAGCTGCTTCTCCCGCCCCTTCTTACTTTGTGAGATCTCAGTCGAATGACCTTTGCCACCGTTCTCAACTGCATTTTCATCCGCTGCTTCCTGCATCCTCACCTGATAAGCCTTATACTGCGTGTAGGACCCCTTGAAGACATGCAGCGTTTGTGCATCGGGGTCAACTTCCCAAATTTGCGAAGCCAGGGAATCAATCAGATAGCGGTCATGGGACACCAGCAGGATCGTCCCTGGGAAATCCGAAAGCACTGACTCCAGCACTTCTTGTGTCGGCAAATCAAGATGGTTGGTGGGTTCATCCAGGAGTAACAAGTTAGCGTCCGTTAAAGCCAGCTTAGCCAGTGCCAAACGCCCCCGCTCACCGCCTGACAAGGTGCTCACCTTATGAAAGACATCTTCCTCGGTGAACAGGAACCTGGCAAGGTAATCCCGTTTCTCAGCGGGCAGCATCTTCGGCGCGACCGCATCAATCTCCCGCATCAAAGTTTTATCTGGGTCCAGGCCTTCGTGGGCCTGGGCAAAATAGCCTATTTCCAGGCTGGCGCCCAGCTTCACCGACCCATCGTATGGCGGGGTTTTTTCAAGAATGGTTTTCAGGAAGGTGGTCTTGCCAGCGCCGTTGGGGCCGATGATGGCCGCACACTCTCCCCGCTGGAGGATCAGGTCAGGGCAGTCAAATAGCGGTTTGCCCTCATCATGGTAGCCCACCTCCAGATCATGGGTCCGCAGCACCAGATCGCCAGATCGCCCGCGTGTGCTGAGGTCAATGTGCATCCGCCGCGGTTCGCTGGGCGGCGGTGCCAGCCGGGCGTCCTCCAGCAGACGCTCCAAGCGCTTGCGCCGGCCCTGAGCCCCCTTGGTGTTCTGCCCGGCGATATTGCGCCGGATGTATTCCTGTTCCTTCTCGATGAACGCGGTCTGGGCTTCATACTCCGCCAGGCGCCGGGCATAACGCTCTTCGCGTTGGGTCAGGTATTCGGAATAATTACCGCGATAAACCTCCAGAGATGGAGTCATCTCCCAGATGGTGCTAGCTATGCGATCCAAGAAGTAACGGTCATGAGAAACAACGACCAGCGCGCCTTCCCAATCCTTCAGAAAGGATTCCAGCCACTCCACCGCCTGGATATCGAGGTGATTGGTGGGCTCGTCCAGCATGAGGATATCGGGGCTTTGTAATAACAGCGTCGCTAACAAGGCTCGGGTACGCTCCCCACCGGAGAGCTGTTTGAGGGGCCGATGAAAATCTTGTTCATCAAAGCCCAGTCCAGACAGGGTTTGCTGGATGCGCACCTCATAGGTATACCCGCCCCGGCGCTCAAAGGCCTGCTCCAGGGAACCGTAGCGTTCCACGGCCTCGTCAGCCCGGGCAGGGTCGGACATAGCAACCATGACCTCTTCCAGTTTCTGCTGCATGTCCAGGATATCCTGAAAGGCGGGCAGGCATTGTTCCCACAATGTGCCTTCGGCGGTCAGGGCAGCCTCCTGGGGCAGATAACCAATAGTCAGGTCTTTGGCGCGCTGAACATTCCCGGTGCTGGGGTAATCCAAGCCCACCAGGATGCGTAGGAGGGTGGTCTTCCCCACGCCGTTCGCGCCGACAATGGCGATGCGCGCGTTTTTGGGAATGGACAAGGAAATCCCCTCAAAGATATCGTCCGGGCCAAAGGATTTTGCCAGATTGCTCGCTGTGATCAGTGACATGTCAAAAAGTATACCATTTGGCTTGTGTGTCAGGTGTGACGGAGCCCGCCTGACAAGAATGTCAGTATCGTCATTGACACATTGTAAAAAAGAACATTAACATGAATCACCTCATCCGGCGCTTCGCGCCACCTTCCCCTCAGCACCCATCGGGTGTTTCGCTGCGCTCAAGGGGAAGGCTTTCTTAACATCCCACCGCTATGGCGATGATCTGTAATATCACATTGGTTCCGCGTGAAAAAAAAGACTTGTAGGTCAGATGTGGCGAAGCCCACCTGACAAGAATGTCAGTATCATCATTGACACGTTGTAAAAAAGAACATTGACATGAATCACCTCATCCGGCGCTTCGCGCCACCTTCCCCACAGCACCCTTCGGGTGTTTCGCTGCGCTCAAAGGGAAGGCTTTCTTAACATCCCACCGCTATGGCGATGATCTGTAATATCACATTGGTTTCGCGCGTAAAAAACAAGGTCGCATGGTAGAATGTGAATTATGAAGCTCAAACAAAAACATTGGATGTTTTGGCTGGGGTTGGTCATCTCCGCCGTTTTCCTTTACCTGGCTTTCCGCGAGATTGATTATAGTAAGCTGTGGGGAACCCTTCGGGAAACCCGCTGGTGGTGGCTGCTCCCAGGGCTTGGCGTTTATTTCACCGGCGTGCTGGTCCGCACCTGGCGCTGGCAGTATCTGTTGAAGCCCCTCAAGAGAGTCTCCATCGCTACCCTATTTCCCATCATCAATATCGGCTACATGGGCAACAACGTCTTCCCCTTGCGCATGGGCGAAGTGCTGCGGTCTGTGGTCCTCAAGCGCCGGGAGGATGTTGCCATCTCCGGCAGCCTGGCTACCATCGTGGTCGAACGCATTTTTGACGCAGTGGTTGTGGTCGGATTTGTCCTGATCAATTTGGGACAATTGACGGGTCTTCCGGGCGCAGGGGATTTCACCCAACTGGGCAGCCTGGCCATCTGGGCGGTCGCTATTTTTCTGGTGGGGTTAATGGTGTTCATCCTGGTCGCCATGTTCCCCAAGCCTACGCTGAGGCTGATCCATGGAATCATCAACCGTATTATGCCGGAACGCTGGCGCGAGTCCGTGAGCGATATCGCTGATCGCTTCCTGGAAGGGTTGATGAGCCTGCGCTCCCCAAAAGATGCTTTGATGATTTTCCTCACCTCCATCCTGATCTGGATTCTGGAGACGGGCTTATACTGGTGCGTCGATCAAGCCTTGGATTTGGGGCTGAACTTCGGACAGCTCATGCTGCTGAATGGCGTGGTCAACCTGGTACTTCTCATCCCCGCCGCACCGGGCGGCTTGGGCACCTTTGACGCTGCCGGGCGGGCAGTGCTGGAGGCTTTCGCCATCCCGGCGGAACCCGCCCTGGGTTACACCCTGGTCTTGCGAATCGCCCTGTGGGTGCCCATCACCGTCGTCGGCGTGATCTACTTTGTGCAAGAAGGTCTGAAATGGACCACAGACGTCCAGGAAATGCAGGCGCAGGCACAAGCAGAAGACCTCGATAAATTGAAAGGAGCAGGGGAATGACACCAAAGAGACTATCAACAGCCATCATCGGGGCTGGGATTGGCGGGCTATCTGCCGCCTATGACCTGGCTCTTGCAGGCAGGGACGTGACAATTTTTGAAGCCGCGGACCACGTGGGGGGCTTGGCAGCAGGTTTCAAAGAACCCCATTGGGATTGGTCGGTGGAGCGCTTCTATCATCACTGGTTTGCATCTGACGAACATATCCTAGGCTTGATTAACGAGCTGGGTTGGTCGGATCAGGTGCTCTTTCCCCGACCGGTGACGGTCATGTATTACAAAGGGAAATTCTATCCCTTCGATTCCATCCCCGCAGCCTTGATGTACCCTGGCCTGGGGTGGGGAATCAACAAAATCCGGTTTGGCTTGGTTGGCCTTTACTTACGTCTGACCAACAATTGGCAATCTTTGGAAAAGACCACCGTGGATGCCTGGATGCGCAAATGGGCGGGGGATAAAGTTTACGAATCCATGTGGGAACCGATGATGATCGGTAAGTTCGGCGAGGAATACGCCAAAGTGGTCAACATGGCCTGGTTCTGGGCACGGCTGCATGCACGCACCACACGGCTGGGCACCTTTGAAGGCGGCTTCCAGGCCTTCGCCGATCAATTCGCTGAACGCCTGCGCCAGATGGGCGTCAATATCTTATTAAAAGCCGCGGTGCGGTTCATCCACGCTTCCGAAATTGGTGTCACCCTTTCCACGGACGAGGCGGAAAAGCAGACCTTTGATCAAGCCCTGATTACCACCTCGCCAGGTTTGTTGGCGCATCTCGCGCCCGAACTGCCGGATGCTTATCTGGAAGGGCTGCTCTCGCTGAAGAGCATGGGGGCGGCAGTGATGATCCTGTCCCTCAAGCAGCAACTTTCAAAGGATGGTTACTATTGGTTCAACATTCCCAAGCGCGCTGGGTTCCCTTTCTTGTCCCTGGTGGAACATACAAACTTTCTTTCGCCAGATAACTTCGGCGGTGACCATATTCTGTATATCGGCGATTACCTGCCGCCGGATCATGAATATTTTGACCTGACCAAAGAGGAACTGCTGGCTCGCTTTCTGCCCCATCTGTCGAAGTTCAACCCGGATTTCTCCCCGGATTGGATTAAAAAGACCTGGTTGTTCCGGACGAAATACGCCCAGCCCGTACCTCTCGTCAACCATTCCCAAAATATCCCCGACATTCGGACGCCGCTCAAGGGTCTGTACTTCGCCAGCATGAGCCAGGTTTACCCCTGGGACCGCGGCACAAACTTCGCTGTGGAGATTGGACGTCGCGCAGCGGGGATGATGATTGCCGATAAAAAAGCCTGATTCCAATTTACGAATCATATTTTCGAACATATGAGCATTTTCTCGCAAACAGAATTTTTTAACAGTACCCCCATATAGGGAGAAAAATCCCAACTTACCCATTTCACCCCCCACATATAGGGGTCGTCAAAAGGAGTCCCGCTCTAAACCGGGTTGTTTTTCGTATCCGGAAAAATGAGTGAAAGGTCAAAAAAGGGGCACGGTTTTTTAACATTCTGTCTTCTTAAAGATTCAAATATTTTTAGCAAAAATGGGCTGAATCTGCTTGAGACATTTTAAGATGTCTGCTAAAATATTTATCAGTAATCATACAAGCGGGCGACTAATTTTACCCTTGAGAAATTAGAAAAATAGTCGATCACCACCGCCACTGATCTTCAAAAAGCAGTGGCGTTTTCTTGCCCTAAATTTTAAGCACACATCGGTCCCATCATGGAACCATGTTACAAAGAAGAGAGGAGTAGTCAATGAATGCAGAGCATGCCTGGCAAGCCACCCTCGGTCAACTTCAACTGGAAATGTCAAAGGCATCATTTGATACCTGGGTTAGCAGTGCGGAATTTCTCGGATATGACGCGGAAACAGGCTGCTTTGAAATTGGCGTGAAGAACGCCTACGCTCGCGATTGGCTTGAGGATCGCTTGAGCGCTAAGATGGGACGGCTCCTCACAGGCATGATCGGCGAAACCGTAACCCCAAAAATAAAAGTTGGGTCTAAAAAACAAACTACCAAAACCAACGGGACATCGAAGCCAACGCCCGTCGTTTCTAGGGGACATGATAACCCTACCATCAACGGCCGCTACCGTTTTGATAATTTCGTCGTGGGCGCGGATAACCGCCTGGCCCACGCGGCGTGCATGGCCGTTGCAGAAAACCCCTCCAGAGCCTACAACCCATTGTTTCTCTATGGGGGCGTCGGATTGGGGAAAACCCACCTGCTGCATGCCATTGGCAATGCCTGCCAGAACACCGATTTGAATGTGTTGTATGTGTCCTCAGAGGAATTCACCAACGACCTGATCAACGCCATCCGCACCCATACCACCCCCGCTTTTCGAGAAAAATACCGCCAGATTGATGTCCTGCTGATTGACGACATTCAATTCATCGCTGGTAAAGAGTCCACCCAAGAAGAATTTTTTCATACCTTTAATACCCTGCACGGACAAAACAAACAATTGGTCATCTCTTCAGATCGCTCCCCCAAAGCGCTGGTCACCCTGGAAGAGCGGCTGCGCTCCCGTTTTGAGTGGGGCCTGACCGCTGATGTTCAGCCTCCAGACGTCGAAACCCGGCTGGCGATCCTGCGCGCTAAAGCAGAACGCGCCGGCAGGGAAGTGCCGGCTGAGATTCTGGAGATGATCGCTCGACAAGTGCAATCCAACATCCGCGAACTGGAGGGCGCCCTTAACCGCGTCCTGGCCTATGCGGACCTGAGCGGCATTCCCCTGACCCTGGAATTAGCGCATAATGCGCTGGCGGATTTCCTACCCCAACCGGCAGACCTCCAACCCGATGATGTGTTGAACGCTGTCTCCAAATCCTTTGGGGTTTCCAATGACCGCCTTCTAGGCAGGGAGCGCACCCGTGAGGTCGCCCTCCCCCGCCAGGTTGCCATGTATTTGCTGCGTGAAGAAGGCGGTGTCTCCCTGCCGCAGATCGGGGATTTCATCGGCGGACGGGATCATACCACTGTGATTTATGCCTGCGATAAGGTCAATAACCTGATGGAGACGGATGAACGCCTGCGCCGTCAGGTGATTCAAATCCGTGAAAAGCTCTACGGCCGCGTCAGCGTTGCAGTCTGAGGGTTCAGCAGGTCATATCGCTTACCTCAAATGAAATAGTTTTAAGCACGTTTTGAATGTAGTATACTCACCTACACTATGAAAAATTCAAAAAATTATGGTGCCCTGACCGCATTTATTGCGGCCATGCTTTTTGGCGCTGCCGCTCCACTGAGCAAGCCTTTGCTATCCTTTTTATCGGACTTTCAGCTTGCAGGATTGCTTTACCTGGGCGCGGCACTTGGTGTGCTGCCCATCATCTTTCGGGAAGGTGGCCTCTCATCTCTCCGGCGTATTCCCAAACGGGATATCCTCCGGCTTTCCGGGGCAGTCCTGTTGGGCGGCATTCTTGGACCCATTTTACTTCTGGCTGGACTGCGCCTGGCCTCAGCTGGATCTGTATCCCTGTGGTTAAACCTGGAAATGGTGGCGACCGCCATTATCGGATTTTTCTTTTTCAAAGACCACCTCTCAGCCAAAGGTTGGTTAGCCAGCCTTGGCGCTTTGGCTGCCGCTTCAATCCTGGCCTGGCAGGGTGGCATTGCCGGATTTAAAGCAGGGGGATTAATCGCATTGGCCTGTATTTGCTGGGGGGTGGATAATCATCTGACAGCTTTGATTGATGGCATTTCACCAGCACAAAGCACCTTCTGGAAGGGATTATTTGCCGGAAGTGTCAACCTTGCCCTTGGCACAATGGCCGCTCCTCTGATAGCCTCCCCATTGCAAATCCTGGCTGGGCTGGGATTAGGGGCTTTGTCCTATGGCTTATCCATCTTGCTGTATATCCGTGCCGCTCAACAACTGGGCGCAACCCGTTCACAATTAATTTTCTCCAGCGCCCCCTATTTTGGACTTTTTCTTTCATTGCTGCTCGGGGAACCCCTATCCATTTATCAGTTATTTTCTTTGGGATTGTTCCTGATGTCTATGATCCTCTTGTTTAGGGAGACCCACAGCCATCTCCACCACCATGAAACTCAGGTTCACCTTCATCGCCATTCTCACGCAGACCTGCATCACAATCATGACCATGCTGATGATATGCCAGATGTTAAGTGGCACAACCACAAACACAACCACGAAAAAACCACCCACAGTCACTCGCATTGGCCAGACCTGCATCACCGACACGAACACAACTAAGAAACGTTCAATCTCTCTGACTTATAAATATCTGAGGAATTATTCTTACAATTTTTGCATGCTGCCCCAACTCATGCCCGCCTTGGCTTCCGTGCTAAGGGGGATATCCAGTAAATACGCGTTTTCCATCACACGCTGAACCAGCGCCGTTGTCTCATCCAGTTCCTCTTGCGGCACTTCAAACATTAATTCATCGTGAACCTGTAAGAGCATTTGTGCGTTTAACCCCGCCTGTTGGAGCTCCTCCGGCAGTTTCAGCATGGCGATCTTGATAATATCAGCTGCAGTGCCCTGAATGGGGGCGTTAATGGCTTCCCGCTCTTCCCGCTGGCGCACGTTGTAGCTGGCACCTCGAGCCAGGTTGGGGAAATAGCGCCGCCGCCCCAGGAGCGTTTCAACATATCCCCGCTCTGCTGCAGTTTCTCGAATACTATCAAGATATTTTTTTACACCGGGGAATTTCTCAAAATATGTTTCAATAAAGTTTTCAGCCTCAGCCAAGGTCAGATCAGTAGCGTTGGTCAGTCCGTAGGCGCTCATGCCGTAGATCAAACCAAAATTAATCGCCTTGGCGTGCCGCCGCATCTCAGGCGTCACCTCGTCCAGATCAATGCCATGGACAGCGGCTGCGGTGGTGGCGTGGATGTCCTGGCCAGCACGAAAAGCTGCCAGCATGGCTTCATCCTGGGACATGTGGGCCACAATACGCAGTTCAATCTGAGAGTAATCCACAGCCAGCAATTGCCACCCTTCTCTTGCGACAAAACCATTGCGCACCCGTCGACCAATCTCCGTGCGAGTGGGAATGTTCTGCAAATTGGGGTCAGAGCTGGCGATCCGTCCCGTCACGGTGCCGGTCTGATTAAAGGAGGTATGCACCCGTCCGGTTTGCGGGTTGACCTGCTCAGGCAGGGCATCCACGTATGTGGAGCGCAGCTTCTCCAGCTCACGGTATTCTAAAACCCACTCGACCACAGGATGCTGCCCAATCATCCCCTCTAATACTGATGCCGCTGTGGAATAATAGCCAGAAGCGGTCTTGCGCGCCCGGTCTGGGGGTTCCAATCCCATGGTTTCAAACAAGGCTTCGGATAGCTGCTGGGTTGAGTTCAAGTTAAATGCATTTCCCACAGCCTCATGTATCCGGGATTCGATCTCACCCAGCTTCTCCTCCAATTCCTGTGAGAAGCGGTCGAAGAATTTTTCGTCCAATTGGATTCCCGCTTCTTCCATCGCTGCCAGGATAGGGACCAGGGGCATTTCCATGGATTTAAATAAATCCACGGCCTGGTGTCCCCGCAGCTCATCCTGCAGTTGTGGGATCAACCGCAAGCAGATAGCGGCATCCGCTGCGGCATAGCCCGCCGCTTCCAATATGGGCACCAAGTCCATGGTCTTCTGCCCGCGCCCTTTGCCGATTAATTCCTCGATCTGGGTCATCTCGTATCCCAAACGCACCCAGGCCAGGTTCTTCAAGCCCAGGTTACGCGACGCAGGATTGATCAGCCATTCCGCAATCATCGTGTCGAAGGTCAACGGTTTAACTGTCATGCCGGCGCGTTTGAGCACCAGAAAATCATATTTAAGGTTATGTCCAGCCTTGCCAATATCAGGGTTGGTCAGGGGGTCGGAAAGGGCTGAAAAAACGGTATCGATATCAAGCTGATTGCCTTGGCGGTGCCCTACTGGGATGTAATACCCAAGGTTAGATTGAACAGCCAGAGAAATCCCCACCAGTTTGGCGCGCATCACGTCCGTATCCGTTGTCTCCGTGTCCAAAGCGATCAACTCAGCTTCGTTAAGGGCTTCCACCAAATCAGCCAGGGTTTCGGGATTGTCCACAATTTTCGTGTCAATCTCGCCCGAGGTGATGTCCGCCATGGAAACGCCTTCTCCACTATCAAACAAGTCCAGTTGTTCCCCCTGGGGCATGATGGGATGCATCTTGCCCACCAGATCGTTAAGCTGCTCGGTCAGGGTACGGAACTCCAATTCACGGAATAAATCTTCAACAGCGTGAGGGTTGAATCGATCAATGCGGGCCTGCTCCAAATCCAGCTTGATGTCCAAATCGGTCACAATCCGAGAGAGCTTCTGGCTGAGGTAGGCCACATCCTTGCTCCCTTCCAGGGCTGACTTGGCGCGCCCCCCAATCTCATCCATATGCGCAAAGATCCCATCCAACGAGCCATATTTCTCCAGAAGCTTGGTAGCCGTCACCTTGCCCACGCCCTTCACACCGGGGATATTATCCGATGAATCGCCGCACAAGGCCTTATAATCAACCACCTTATCGGGCAGGACTCCCAATTTCTTCTTGACATCCCCTGGGAAGTAATCTTTGGCGTCGGAAAGTCGGCTGCCTGCCAGGTTAACAATGACGCGGTCGGTCACAAGCTGCAGCAGGTCTTTATCGCCGGTGATGATCTTCACACCCAGCCCTTTTTCCTCTGAGGCCCAACGCGCCACGCTGCCTATGACATCATCAGCCTCATAATTTTCTCTTTCTAAGCGGGGGATGTTAAACGCGTCGACGATCTCCCGCATGCGTTCCACCTGCGGCCGCAGATCATCGGGCATTTTGGCACGAGTGCCTTTATAGTCATCGTACATTTCATGCCGGAATGTCTTCCCCTTGTCAAAAACAACAGCCAGGTAGTCCGGATTCTCCTGTTCAAAGATGCGCAGGAGGATGCTGGTGAAGCCATACACGCCGGCGGTGGGTTCACCGCTGCTGGTCTGAAAGGCATTGGTGCGTGTCCCGCCGGCAGTGAGGGCATAATAGGCCCGATAAGCCAGGCCGTGTCCGTCAAGGAGATATAAAACAGGAGGCATGAGCTGTCCTTTGTGCTATTGATGTATTGCGTACCTTCTCATTTTAACTCGAATTACCGGCGAATAAAAGTCGGAACCAAAAAAAGGGCTGCCTGAAACGTTCAGGCAGCCCATTTCTTAAGTCTATAGATCGTCGTTTACTAAATCTTCGATATCCTTGACAATTTCCTCGATTCGTTCCATCACATCGTCGGTCAATTGGTGCTTAATCTCAACCGCTTTCATATTTTCTTCGACTTGTGAAACCTTGCTGGCACCGGTGATCACCGTACTCACGTTGGGATTCTTCAACAGCCAGGCCAGTGACATCTGCGCCATGGATACGCCCAAATCGTCCGCTACCTCAGCCAGCTTGCGGCTTACCGCCAGCTTCTTCTCGTTTTGCACACGTTCTTTCATCCATTCATATTCATCAAGGTCCGCACGGCTGCCCTCTGGAATTTTGCCTTCATTGTATTTACCCGTCAATAGACCGCCGTAAAGTGGACTCCAGGTCGTTGTGCCATAACCTAGTTCCTTATAAAGAGGTGCGTATTCCACTTCAAAACGGTGGCGGTGGAACAGGTTATACTGCGGTTGTTCCATGGAAGGCGGGCGCAAGTTGTTGCGTCGTGCAAAGTCTGTGGCGCGCATGATCTCCGCTGCAGACCATTCCGAAGTACCCCAGTAAAAGGCCTTGCCCTGGCTGATCACCTGGTTGAAAGCGAAGACCGTTTCCTCAATGGGGGTCTCCGGGTCCGGCCGGTGGGCGAAGATAAAATCAACATAATCCAGTTGCAGTCGTTTGAGCGCATGATCCACGCCCTCAATGATGTGTTTATACGATAATCCCCTATCGTTTGGGCCGTCGCCGCCCCAAAAGATCTTGGTTGAGATCAGATAATCCTTGCGTGCCCAACCCAACTCTTTAAGGGCTTTGCCCATGATGAGTTCAGCTTGCCCGCTGGCGTAAGCTTCTGCATTGTCAAAGAAGTTCACCCCGGCGTCATAGGCCGCGACCATGATCTCCTTGGCTTCTTCCAAACCAAATTGCGTGCCGTAGGTCACCCATGCGCCCAACGATAGTTCCGAAACTTTAACGCCTGCTTTTCCTAAATGCCGATAATCCATTTGTCCTCCTTCAATTAATTTTTATTATTTAGATGCACATTATCGTGTTTGCGTTACATTAATTATACGCGAAGGGTGAAGCTCCCCCAACATATAATCATGGGCGGAAATTCCTGATGCGAATATTCCGAAACACGGTTTTGACAATTATAATTAGGCATACTTCGGGTTGAATAACCAATAATTATCAAAAAATGAAGAGGAATAACCATGGCAGACGTGATCACCCTCGGCGAATTACTGATCGATTTTGTCCCAACAGTCTCTGGCGTTTCATTAACAGAAGCGCCAGCCTTCAAGAAAGCCCCCGGCGGCGCGCCAGCCAATGTTGCTGCTGGTCTGTCAAAATTGGGCGTATCCTGCGCCTTCCTGGGGAAAGTGGGGCAAGACGCCTTTGGTGAATTTTTACAAACGACTTTAGATGAGGTGGGGGTGGACACCCGGGGCCTGCTGTTTTCACGGGAAGCGCGCACCGCATTGGCCTTTGTGACGCTGGGAGCGGATGGAGAACGCGAGTTCATGTTCTACCGCCACCCCAGTGCAGATATGCTATACAGACCCGCAGAGGTTGATCTCGACCTGATTAAAAATGGAAAAATTTTCCATTTTGGGTCCATCAGCCTGATCAGCGAACCCTCCCGCAGCGCGACCCTGGCCGCGCTGGAATGTGCACGCGAAAACGGTTTATTGATTTCATATGATCCTAATCTGCGATTGGCGCTTTGGTCAAGCCCTGAAGAATCAAAGGAGGGGATGCTGAGCGTTTGGGAAAAAGTGGATGTGATCAAGGTCAGCGCTGAGGAATTGACCTTTATGACAGGGTTGGAAGACATGGATAAAGCGGTTGACACTCTTTGGCATGAGAAACTGCGCCTGTTGGTTGTCACTATGGGGAAAGATGGCTGCCGGTATTTCACGCCGGATTATCGTGGTTCCGTCAGGGGATACCGAGTTAAGAGTATCGATTCAACCGGTGCCGGGGATGGCTTTGTGGCAGGGTTATTGAAGGGGCTGCTGCGTTATCCGCAAGCGGATCACCATAAATCGCAATTGGAGGAAACCTGCCGATATGCCAACGCGGTCGGCGCGCTGACCACGACCGAACGCGGTGCGATCCCGGCCCTGCCGACACATCAGCAAGTGGACAGTTTTCTTGACAACAATCCAGGCCAATAAAGTATCCGATTACGGCCGCCAGGCTGCTTGATAATCGTCCGCCGGGTCCTCCGTCAATCGCATCAGGCGTGCGCCGGTGCGCAGCATGAGAAAGATATCCCGCCCGGGCGTATCCATCACACCATCGCACAGCAGCCATTCCGCATCCGGTGAAATCGCCGGCGCCTGCACATCCCCGATAGTTGTATTGATCGGCACATCCTGGTTTGTGTTAATCAACCTGCCCCCAATTTGGGATTCGCCCCCCTGATCAAACAAGATCAGGTTCCCTTCCGGGGACCAATCCGGCCGCAGAGCCCGTTGATAATTCTGACCCAGGACGCCTCTGGGTTCCCTTTCGCCGTCGGCATCCACAACAAACAACACGGGGCGATTTGTCACCGGACTTGGCGAAACATATACAATCTGCGTCCCATCCGGCGACCAGGCCGGCATCTGGTTGACGATGGAACGGTTCATCAATGAATGGGAGCTGGCGGTCTCGAATTCATAGATGAAAATTTGCGGCTTGCCCGTCTGCAGGGAGGTGAAAGCCAGCCGTGAGCCATCGGGCGACCAGGCCGGGTCATAATCCCCTGTGCCCAAAGTGGATATCAAGTCAGATCGATTGGTCTCTAGAGAAAGGACGAAGATGCTGGATCCCTCATAGCGATCTTGTAGCCCCGAACAGGGGGAAATATACGCCAGTCTCATGCCATCCGGCGACCAGGCCGGCTGGCAGGCCCCCTCAGCCTCAAATGTGAGCTGCTGGAGGTCGCTGCCATCAGTGTTCATCAGGAAAATTTGGGGGAGCCCCTCCCGTTCAGAGACAAAGGCGATCTGTCCTCTCCCACCGCCCTGCGGCGTCCCCTGGGGTTCGGGTGTTGGCGTGATACTGGGTTCCATGGCAACAGCTGCCTCTTCCACTGTGCCCGTCGCTGGGCTCTCTGTTGGGGTCTCGGTAACAGCCAATGTGACCTGCTCAGTGAGGGGTGTTTCAGAGGGCTGCGTCACCTCACCGGCGCTAAATGGATTCCAACCCCTGAGAAAACGAATCCCCAGTAATGCGCCCACAGCAACCAAAATCAGGATGGGGATCAACCACAACCAACCTCGCCCTTTCTTTTTCTCTGGGACTCGAATGGTGGGTTCTGAGATATTCTTTTTCACGGGGGTGGAGGCTGGCTTCTGACTATCGGGCAGGATGGATTTCTTGGGTGAAAATTCAGTCAAAGGCGTCGCCGCCAAGAGGGCGGCTTTCATCTCCCCCGCACTTTGAAAGCGAGCTTCGGCCTTTACCGCCATCGCCTTGTTAATCACTGCAATTAAGGAATCTGAAATATCCGGGGCAACCTCTTCCATCGGCTGGGGTGCCTCACGCCCCATAGCCCTGTCCAATGCTTCGGGGGGCACCTTCCCCGTCAATAAAGTATACAGGGTCGCACCGAGTGCATAAATGTCACTGCGGACATCCGTCCCTTGCCCATATTGTTCTACCGGCGAATAGCCCGCCGTCACGCCTTTGGCACCAACAGCCGTCATCTCCCCTTGCTCATAATGCTTTGCCAGCCCGAAATCCACCAGAACAATTTGGCCATCCTCTGTGATCTTGAGATTGGCTGGTTTGATATCCCGATGGATAATCGGCGGTGTCCTGGAGTGCATATAGTTCAATGCATCGCAAACCACAACCCCAATACGAACCGCTTCTTCTTCCGATAAACCACCTTCGCGCGCATCAAGCCATTCTTTTAAGTCCTTGCCTTCGATGTAGTCCATGACAAGGTATTCACCAACATTCTCAATAACAAAATGGTCAATCACCCTGGGCAGGCTGGGATGACGCAAGCCCGCCAAGATGGTCGCCTCTTGATGAAATTGGGTGGAATGGGCGGCTGTGGTATACAGATTCTCTTTGACCGCCACATCAACATTGAGCACCTCATCGCGTGCCAGATAAATGGTTCCCATCCCACTTTGGGCAAGTTCCTTGATAATGCGATAACGGTCTTGAAGAAGAGAATCAATTTCCAGGCTCATCGGCTGCTCCTATAAGAAGGCTGTTATCAGTAAAACAAATCATTGCAGGTTAGCGGCTTTGTGGATCAGAGTTGTTCTTAGTCTATAATCGGTCGCCACACCGGATCGTAATCCATTTCAGAATGTTCTGTGAGTTGAATCAGATTTGCACCAGGGAAGGTCATAATATAAATATCGGATAGCACGTTGTAATACCAGTAATCAAAAGCCAACCAGTACCCATCAGGAGAAACATTCACATTATCCATCAGGGGAATATAATCAGAGTCCGTGTTGGGCAAGATGGAATATTCTTCATGTTCGCCAAGGTCTTCAAGCCGCATACCGTAGATTTGCTTGGATGGGCTGCCCAATCCCATCGCCTGGCTGAATAGGATTAAGTTCTCATCGGGATACCACTCGGGGTTGCTGTTATCAATTGCGCCGGAGAGCGAGAATTGAACATCGTCGCTCCCGTCAGCATCCATCAACCAAATTTGGCCCACACTGCGTAAACGCACAAAGGCCAATTGCCGTCCATTGGGGGACCATGCCGGATCTGAATCATCATAATTCCCATCGGAAAGCCTGACAACGGAGAGATCCTCTAGCTTGACCTTCATCAACTGCATCTGTCCGTTCATGATGGAGGTATAGGCAATCCAGCGTCCATCCGGAGACCAGGCCGGATCAAAATCGCCTTCCAAGGATGCCGGTAGGGGGGTCAGTGTGCCGCTGGCCACGTTAACAATATACAGGCTTGATCCGGGATAGCGTGATCGCTTGCTCCCACAAGGCGATGTGAACACAATTTGTGAACCATCCGGGGACCAATCAGGTTGGCATGCGCCGTCAGTCAGAGTCGTGAGCTGACTCAATTTGCCATTTTGCACATCAATCATCCAGATTTGGGGCATTCCCCCTCGCTCTGAAACGAATGCCAGCACGCCAGAGCCGCCGCCCGTTATTGTTGGCGAGGGTGTTACATATTGGGATGAGCTTTCACCTCCGCTGGGCAGATTCACTGATGAAGATTGCCCTGGCGCTTGCGTTGACACTCCATCTGGCGTGTCAGTGATCCTTTCATCCATGCCTATGGTCACAGTTGCGGTCTCATCCAGGGTTGGGTTAAACAAACGTCGAAATCCCTCAGGCTGTACTAGAACGGCGAGCAAAAGAATAAGTAACAAGAAAATGGTTGCCCCAAAAATTAACCAGGTGGGGTCCAAGCCCCTTCTCCATCCGGTCAACCGATACCACATTTTTCGAAGACCAGCCAAATTTTCCACGCTTGAAGGTCCATTCCCGTCATCCCCAGCGTTTTGTGAACTCGCCCCAGCCAATCGGCTACTCGTCCATTCTTCCCTGGGGAAGTCGTGAAGCGCGACCAACAAAGCTTTCTTGAAAGATTCCGCTGACTGCCAGCGCTGCTCAAAATGCAACCGCAGCGCTTTATCGATCGCTTTTCCCGTTTTGTAGGATACGCCCGGATTATAGCTGCGAAGCGGTGTGAGTTTAGCTTTCCCCGTCGACCGTGCCAGGCTGTCTTCAGGCAGATAACCTGCTAGCGCCGCGTATATTGTCGCACCCAGAGAAAAAATATCCGAACGGTGATCAGTGTGCGCTTCCCCATATTGTTCCGGAGGTGAATATCCCGGCGTCATCGCGCGTGCAGCCGTGGTCGTGATTTCTCTTTCATTCAGCAGTTTAACCAACCCAAAATCTACGAGCACCACTTCGCCATCCGGGGTGATTTTGACATTGCCGGGTTTGATATCCCGATGGATAATAGGAGGATCTTGAGCATGCAAGTAAATTAAAGCATCACAAATGGCGATCCCGATTTGCAGCGCTTCAATCTCTGAAATTTCATCGTCACGGGACATCCACTGCCGCAGATCATCGCCTTCAATATAGTCCATCACCAGATATTGCCCCTGTTGATCAATAACAAAATAATCAAACACACGGGGCAAATTGGGGTGACGCAGGGAGGCTAATATTTTGGCTTCCCGGCGGAACTGCCGAGCATATTCCTCGGTGAGGAATGAATTCTCTTTGACCGCAACAACGACATCCAAATTTTCATCCACAGCGCGATAGACAGCCCCCATCCCACCCTGCCCGAGGATGTCAAGAATGCGATATCGGTTTTTTAGGAGTTCACCATTTTCTAAGGTCATATCCGTCCAGCAATGTTGTTGCTTTAGCTTCTTATGATTTTAACTCAACTTGGTCTTAAAGTAAGAAATAAATTGCGCTATAATCGAAATACTCGATTGAAGGTCCATTATGCTGCAAATAGACATCCATTCCACTGTCCTGACAGCCTCTATCATTATAGGCGTGTTTGCTATTTTGGCGCTCATTGTTGGTATCCGGAATCTCCTCAAGAGCCGCAAGATTCCCTTCTATGGCAAACGTCATGATAGGATGGTGCGCGGATGGCGGCTGATCGTCCTGGCGCTGCTGCTTTTTCCACTGGTTTATGTTGTTCTTAATTTTTCCGAACCTGTTATTTATCAATATTTTGAACCCTCCCCAACATTAACATTGACACCGACCATTACCACAACACCCAGCATCACCTTATCGCCAACTATTACCTTGACGCCCACCATCACCGACACACCTTCCATCACCAGCACCCCTAGTATGCCGTCAGACATTGAGGAGGAGTTCGAATCGGAGATCACAGCCAGTGAGGATGCCATATTCAGCGCCCTCCAATTTTCCCGCCGACTGGATGATAACCTCCAACCCATTGATCCTGCCATAGAATTTGAAAATCCTGTCGGCCATCTCTACGGCACCTTCAGTTATAACAACATGACGGATGGTGTGCAATGGAGTGCGCTGTGGTATCGGGGAGAGGAATTGGTCTATTATGAGAGCACTCTTTGGGAAGGGGGCACTGGCGGATACGGTTATACGGATTGGAACCCCGCCAGCGACCAATGGCAACCCGGCCTCTATGAAGTTCAAATCTTTATTGGGACGACATGGAAGGTGTCAGGTTTCTTCACCGTGATCGGTGAACCGCCCACCCCGACCATCACCCACACACCCACCCAAACGCCAACGCCCACTCAAACGCCAACGAAAACGGGCACTGCAACATCGACGTCCACACTCTGGCCGACAGCGACATCAACCACCTCGCTCACGCCCACTGCCACCAGGACGCCGCGCCCAACGGATACCCAGCAGCCGACCCCCACACAATAACCTAAACAGGCCTTGTTTTCTCGAGCTCAGCAATCGCTGCTGCCACCTGTGCAGCAACACGCGCGTTGTTTTTCAACAGCGCCAGATTCGCCCTTAGGCTTTCCCCTCCGGTAATCTCACTCACACATGCCAGGAGGAAAGGCGTCAGCGCTCCGCCGTGAACACCCTGTTCTTCAGCTTCCTTCATCGCCTCTTCAATGGCCGATTCCATCTTCTCGGTGGAGAGGGCATCCTCTTCAGGCGGGGGGACGACCAGCAGGACAGCAGACCTCAACCCTGCTTCCCAGGCAGCCATCGCCAGCTTCGCAGCTTCTTCAGGCGTATTGACGCGCGCATCCACAGCCAGTCCGCTGCTTCTCGTATAAAACGCGGGGAACTCGTCTGTCTTGTACCCAATCACAGGAACGCCCTGGGTCTCCAGAAATTCCCGTGTAGCGGGCAGGTCCAGGATGGCTTTTACCCCTGCACAAACCACCAGTACAGGCGTCTTTCCCAATTGCGGCAGGTCAGCCGAGACGTCATAGGGTGCTCCCCGATGCACCCCGCCAATCCCCCCAGTGGCAAACACGCGGATGCCCACCTGAGCAGCCGTGAACAAGGTCGCTGCCACGGTTGTTCCGCCACTCAGCGCTTTGGACAAGGCAATGCCAAAATCACGCAGGCTGATCTTGCGAGTCTCATCAAGGTCTGCAAGGTTTTCCAGTTGTGCATCACTCAGGCCCACCCGGATCTTGCCTTCCAACAAAGCCACGGTGACAGGTAGTGCGCCGTTCTCTCTCACTACAGCTTCCATGTCCCTGGCCAGGGTAAGATTATCCGGCCTGGGCAGCCCGTGGGTGATCACAGCGGATTCCAGGGCAACAACAGGCGCGCCAAGCTCCCTGGCTTGAACAAAATTTTTGGATACTACATAACTATCGGGCAATTTTTGGGGCACGGTCAGTAATCCTCTCCAATCGTCAGTCAGGATCTTACGTTACCTTGATTGTAGGGCGTAAATCGAACCTGAGCAAGCCCCCATCAAGCTTTAGATCACAATATTATTGCTCAGTGTTGACCCACAAATGCTCCCCGTCCGTGCTGATGTTTACCCATCCATATTCATAGGTACTCACGAGGGGATAACCCTTTAACATCGTAAGCCATTCATGCTCTCCCCATAAGGGCAGGTCTGATTCCCCCAACGGCAGAAAAATGACCGATGGATTCCAAAGGGTCACCTTCCATAGGGGAATCTCCTCAGCTTGCAACCCCTTGGGCAGGAGGAGCAGGTCTGGCGCGCCAGGAATATCGACCCAATGATTGTCCACCTTACCTGTGGGGATTAAGGCACTGAATTCTCCCCATTCCAGCCAGAGAACCGCCCCCTTTTCACCCACCCATCGCACTTCGAGATTTGCGCCATCGCCGAGATCAAGAACTAGTCCGGCTGACAAGGGTTGGATGTGGGTCTCCTCCGCCAGCAGCAGCGCGTAAGTCGCTGATGTGGACTGGTTCGCTTCCGGGTCTACACCCCACAAGGCTATTTCAGGCTCAAACAGGCTCAACGCACCCAGCAGCCCATTGAGGTCATCCCTGGCGGTGCTGGCGATAATAACCGCGTCCAACGTCCGGTCACCCGCCGGCAGTAGCCCACTCAGCGCTTGCTTCAAACTGGAGGGGCTGGGGCCGCCGCCAATCAACACCACACCGCTATTGGGCGCTTGAATCAAGGTTGTCCCCTCTGCATCCAATAGAGTTACTTTTAATCTACCATCCGGCTTGGACAGCACTCGTGTCCATGTCAGCACCACCAGGCCTGCCAGGACCAAAAGTCCGGTTGTGGGTGAAATGACCTTTTGCAAGACCTTCACCCGTTGTTGAGCAGGAAATACTGTCAGGAACAATAGAATTCCATAGAAAACAAGCAGCCACCAAGGATTAAATGGCGGAAGCGTCACACCCCCACCCGGCCAGCCTGACAGCCAACTGACCATGCGGATGGTGTATCGCACAAAGGGCAGAGCCAGCATCGCCATGATTTGACCCAATCCGGGGAGGAGCATCCCGGTCAGCATCGCCAAGCCCCCCAGGATCATCACCAGGGATTGCGGTGGGAGGATCAAAGGATTCGCCACCAGTGCCAGCCAGGAAACATCGCCAAAATGATAGAAGATCAGGGGAAGGGTCATCACCTGCGCAGCGAGGGTAAACAAAAAGAACTCACTCAACAATCCACCCCACTCCTGCGCCTTCTCCTCAGACAGCCAGCGTTCCAGGGTGCGGCTCAACCGTCCCTCCATGGGCCGAGCATAAAGTACCAGTCCCAATGTGGCAGCGACGGACAACTGAAATCCCACATCCCAGGGGATATTCGGATCACCCAACATCAGCAGCAGCGCTGCCAACCCAAGACTGTTCAGGCCATGACCACGCCGGCCAAACAATCCGCCAAAGACTCCCGCCCCACCCATAATCGCTGCCCGCACCACAGCCGGCTCTGCCCCAACCAGGACAGTGTAAGCGGCAATGGCCAGAATAGCCGCCAGCGCCCCCCATCTGCCCCCCAACATGCGGCTGAACAGGGAGGAGAATAAACCAGCCAGAATGGCGATGTTGAAGCCAGAAATGGCAATGATATGGGTCGTGCCTGTACGGCGAAAGGCATCCTGAAGCTCCGCTGAAAGCCCTTCATCCCTTCCTAAAAGAATCCCGGACAGGAGGTCTGACTCTGGTGGCGGGAAAAGTTGCTGCAAGGTCTCATAGCCACGATTGCGACAACGATACAGGAAAGACTTGATAGGAGAGCCCTGTCCCGACCTAACTCTTTCCACATGGGCATAAGGCATTAAAGAGAGAATGCCTTGACGCGCCAAATACTCCCGATAGGAGAAATCTGCGCTCTCATAGGGAGTCTGTAATTCACCTGTGATGCGCAATACATCGCCGTATGCCCAGTCACCATTAAGCTGTGTCTGAATGAGAATCGATCCTTGTATCTTGGAACTCTGTACATTTTGGGTGCCGGTTCCCAATAACGTCAAGGACTCCACCTGGACGACGAGGTTTGTAGAACGATCACGGATATCCGGAAATTGAACGACCCTCCCAAGCACCTGCACGCTTCCCCGGCCGTTGAAATACGCTGTGTGATCCGGCGTGATGACCGGCCGGGTAGCCGCATATCGCCATGCGCCCAAAAAGAAAACTGCTGCCAGGATGACGCTCGGCAGTCTGCGATCCATTTGCGCCCAACGCCGAATTCTGTGAGTGAGGGCTAAAGATTTGGGCAGTATAAGCCCAAGAAAAAACATGACGAGACAAACAACCAACCCCCCCAGCCAAATCCAGGCTGAAACCACAGCCCAATCAGCCACCAGGGTGCCAGTTAAGAAAACCAGCGCCATCCAAAAGAAGGGCAAAAAGCCCTCAAAAGGGGATCGGTTAACTTTTTTAGAGGTTTCTTCCATCAATAATAACCTCCCTGAGATACTACAATTCTATCAAGCTTTTCATCGAGGGGGTAGGATTAATGTAACCAAAGTCCATTCGTTTCCATCAAAAGAATAAAAAGGAGTATAGAAACATGAAGAAAAATATGGGAATTCTTGACCGCATTATTCGCTTAGCGCTGGTTGTCCTGGTGGCTGTACTTTATTTCACGAATGTCATCTCAGGGACCTGGGCCATTGTACTGGGGATCGTAGCTGTGGTGTTCTTCATCACCAGTCTGTTCGGTGTCTGCCCCCTGTACATGCCCTTCGGTATTTCAACAAAGAAAAAATCCTGAGAGCTGCGTAAGCCACAAAAGCTGCTGATCAGCCAATACGCTGGTCAGCAGTTTATATTTAATCTCAACACAACTATTACACCGAATTTATTGCCCCTTTAAGTGTTTGTTATCGTTTGATTAATAAAGTTGACTATTTTTGTCCAATATACTATTATCAGGATGATTGAAGAAAGATAAACAAGAAATGTAAACAAATTATCCATCTCAGCATGGATAAGGAGGTTGAAATGATTAAGAAAGTGATTAATGAACAAAATATGAGTTTTTTGGGTTCGACATTATTGCCCCTGGCGGCAATGGTCCTCGCAACCCTATCCCTGGACGAACCGCAGCCAGTTGCCCAGCCTGTGAGAAATGATGAGAAACTCTTAATGCCAACCTCGGCACAGAGCACAGGATATTTCGTCTCGCACCTTCCGGCCAATCGCCGATAATCTAAAATAATTAAAAAAACCGCTGATTGTAATTCCATGATCAGCGGTATTTTTATTTTAATTTGATGTTCCCAAAATTATCCGTCCCGCACAACCTCCAAGGTTTCCAGCATCTGACGGTGAATGACCGGATTAGCAGAAACGATACTAACCGGTTTTTTTAAGTAATCATGATCTCCATAAACATCGGTGACCACACCACCAGCTTCCCGTACAATCAACCCACCAGCCGCCACATCCCATTGATAGATCTCGACCTCCCAAAAGCCATCCAAGCGCCCTGCTGCCACATACACAAAGTCCAGAGCAGCAGACCCAAGCCTGCGGACGGTTTGAGTCTTTTTTGAAAATGCGATGAAGTTCGACGTGTTGTCATCCGGCGAACCCCACATATCATTGGGAAATCCCGTCACCAACATGCAGTCAATCAAATCTTCATATTGAGAAACGTGAATAGCATCCCCATTTAATGTCGCGCCTTTTCCGCGCTCCGCGCAGAAGAACTCCTTGCGGGTCGGGTCATAAACCACGCCCAGCTCCATCTCACCCCGAAAGGCATACCCAATCGAGACGCAATATATGGGGACACCGTGCGCGTAATTCAACGTACCATCCAGGGGGTCAATGAACCATTGGTGCTCCGTTGCCCCTTCCCATTCGCCGGATTCCTCAGCATTGATAGCGTGATCTGGAAAAGCCTTCCGAATGCTGGTGATCAGGTACTTCTCGGAGGCGTGGTCTGCCCGGGTTACCAGATCGGTGCGGCTTTTATGACGCACATCCAAATCCTGACCAATAAAGTCTTGTAGAATATCCCCTGCATTTGACGCTAACTCTGTAATAAATTCTAAGGTTGGTTTCATCGCCTATCTCTTCTAAAACATTAATCGTTGACGTTCCATTTTAGCATACCCAATCTGTAATGTTAATCACCATGCCCTAATCACAGCAAATTCAATCTCTTTACAGTAAAATTATATTTACGAAGAGTTTTCGGAGTAATAGAATAGACAAGAGAAAAGACATACAAAAACAGTGCCGGATGAGATGTTTTTTGAGTTAACACCACCTCATCAGTCTGCTTCGCAGACAGCTTAACATTTGTGGTAACGACCGAAGATTCACCTCGGGTTCGATTTAATAATTATTTTGGTTACATTGCCAATTCACCTGCTGTAACCATTCATAATTGAAATCCAGACTACTTATGAATTGATTTTTTACAAACATTTATTCACAGGTGTGGATAAATGTGGATAACTTGCACCCAATCCGGAAAGGACCAACGGATGACGTCTCAAAAACAAACCTTACCGCGTTTCGCCGTCTTGCAGCTTTCAGGCTGCGCCGGTTGTGAAGTCGCGCTGATTAATGCCTCCGAGTGGGTGGAAAAATATAAATTGGTCTACATGCCCCTGGTCGTTTCCACGCACCGCATCCCTGAGGATACCGAGATACTCCTCGTCAGCGGCGGCGTCCGCAATGATGAGGATGTCTACAACCTAAAACGTGCAGCGGAAATCGTGGACAAGGTCATTGCCGTTGGCACCTGCGCCATCTCAGGCGGCGTCGCCAATCTGGGTGACCGGGACGAGGTGCGCGAGCTTTTTATGGCACAAGCCAACCGACACCACTTGCCGCACTTATTACCCAAGAGCCATCCCATTGACACTTTCGTCGATGTGGACCTCTATCTCCCGGGGTGCCCGCCCACGCCAGAGCTGTTCATGGCAGCGCTGACCGACCCTGAAGGCTTTGACGGCAGCAGCATCGTCTGCATTGAATGTGGCAGGAAGAAACTCAAAGACATGCGCCCCAAACACCTGGTCGGCTTCCAGCAAGGCGAAGTCCTGCCAGATATTTGTTTAATCAATCAAGGTTATCTGTGCCTTGGCTCTTCCACCCGGGGCGGCTGCCGGGCCATTTGCACACGGCCCGGACACCCTTGTGTGGGTTGCCGCGGCCCATCGGATGCCTATATCGAAAAGCCATCCCAGGTATGGTTCGACCGTGTTCAAAAAGTATTTGAGCGGTTAACGGACATCCCCCCCAAGGAGATTGAGGAAGCCTTGCACTCACCCCAGCTCTCCCTGTTTGTTTTCCAATTTACAGATTACATGAACGGCGACCGCCCCCCGCGCCCGAAGGAGAAGATACTCTAAGATGACAACCCTCAGATTCCCCCTCAGCCGTATTGAAGGACACGCTCGAGTCGAAATGGAAGTTCAGGATGGCAAGGTGCTGGCAGCCCAGTTTCAAGCCATAGAGCTGCGCGGCTTTCGTTATTTCATGCAAGGCACACCGGCAGAGCAAATGCCCGTGATCACACCTCGCATTTGCGGCGTATGTTCCACCGCCCATCACGTTGCTTCAGTCAAAGCCTTAGAGGATATCTTCGAAGTCGAGCCGCCGGACCTAGCCAAAGAAATCCGCGAGATCCTGCTGCTGGGTCAGTTGATCCAAAACCAGGCCACCTCACTATTCATTTTTACCATGCCGGATCGGGTCGGCGCCAGCAGCATTTTCCAGATGGACGAAAGCGAAGCTGACGCGGACCAGCAGCTCAGCCTGGCGCAGCGTTCCTTAAAAGTACGCCAGGTCGGCACCCACCTGATTACTTTGGCCGGCGGACAATTTATCCACCCCATCAAAGCCATCGTGGGTGGTGTCACCAGCGGCATCAAACGAGAAGCGGCGGATAAGATGTTGGCGGAATTGGAAGAATTACTGCCCATCGCCTGCACATTGTTTGATGAGTATTGGGAGATGTCCATGTCGATGAAGGAGCGCATCGGCACCTGGGGCGACGACCAACCCGCGTTTTACATCGCCTCAACTGGTCGAACCCGCCCTCAATTGAACAGCGAAGAAATTCGGGTGCTGGGCCCCGATGGTGTTGAGCGCGCCAGTTTCAGCCCCCACCTATTTCGGGATTATCTGGATTATCAAGAAACAGAATACAGCTACGCCGGACAGACCAGCTATGATGGCGAAGTTATGCGCGCCAACAGCCTGGCGAGGATGAACCTGGCGCTCTCCATGGGAACACCCCTGGCAGACGAATATTTAGAGAAATTGACCCACACTTTCGGCAAGCCGGCCCACCCCATCCTGCTGTTTGACCTATGCCGCGGGATTGAACTGGTGTATGCTTTTGAGCGCGCCATCGAGATGCTCTCCAGGGATCTGACCTATGAGGATCCCTCCCTGCCCTACACCCTCAAGGATGGTGAAGGCTATGGGCTGGTGGAAGCCCCGCGCGGCCCATTAATTCATCATTACACCGTCAAGGACGGCCTGATCGAGGACGCGGAGTTCATCATCCCCACGGTGCACAATATGCTCGCCATTGAACGAGCGCTAAAGGTGGCCGGAGAACGCTATGTGAGCGGGGATGCGATTGATCTAGAGTTGGAGAAGGCCGTTGGCCGCGTCGTGCGTGCCTTTGACCCCTGCATCGCCTGCGCCACACAGTAATATTCTGTCATTGCGATGAAGCACCAGGGGGTGCAAAGAAGCAATCTAAGTATTGCATTATATAAGAAAATAGTTTTGGATATACACTCTCGTGGATTATGCTATTCTCAGATTGCTTCTTCCGCTGCGCTTTGCTGGCGAATCCTTTCGCCTAGCACGTCGCCGATGTGCGTTGAGCGCACTCGGCTTGTCACAATGACAAAAAAACTGGAGTCGCTGGCTGAGTCCGAAGGGTGTAGAGTATCTCCAGTAACAATTTTAATCGGACGAGATTAATCAAAAAAGCCCTGCTAAAGATTATTAGCAGGGCTGATTTCTGAATTGAGGTTATTTCTTCCGTAAGGCCCGATAGAGAATATATCCACCACCAATCAACAATGCCAAAGGCCATACATAATTGATCAAGTTTGTCGCACCCAACACCACCAACAGGCCAATCAATGCCAGGATGCCAGCCGGATACAAGGCCCAATTAAGCCGCCCAGCCGGCTTAGGCAGGAGCCACACCAGCCCAAAGGTCGCAGCCATCCCAAGGAAAAAGACACCTCCTGAAAGGACGCCGCCGTCTGGGATCAGGGTAACGCCAGCCAAAGTCAGCAGCACACCGCCGGGGATAATCGCCCACCAATTGGTGCGGTGGGTAATGTAAATCAGCAGAAAAGCCAATCCTAATAATCCCAGGAAGACGGCCCCGCTCCATAATTCTGCCATGGATTCCATATTCTGACCCATGAAGATGATAATGCCAATCCCAATCAATACAAAACCTGGAATTAAAGCCCACCAATCATCCGTATTGAGTATAAAAACCAGCAAGAAGATTAAACCACCAAGGCCAAACATCGGACCAATGAGCATTTCCCAATCGAGACTAATCAGCCCAATATTATCCAGCAAGAAGATCACACCTGCCGCGATAAGAATAATCCCCCCAATAATTGAAAATAACAGTCTTGATTTTTTCATTTTTACTCCTCTGTCAATTAATTTTTCTGGAATTTCAATCATAAAAACAATTATAATTGATTTAATCGAACGCATTGAGGGTACTGGGAATATTCACGAGGCTTTTAAGGCCTTAATCGACTTGGGCTTTTGAATCATGCAAGATACTAATAAAGAGCTGCAGCCAATAGCAATCAACACTCAAAAAGGAAGGAGTCTTACGATGCAAGACCTGGTAAAAGATTGGATGATTGATCTGGTCGTTTATATCGACCCTGAGAGCACGGTTTTGGAAGCCCTCTCAAAAATGCGGCGCAGGTATCTCAACAGCTTGATTGTGAGTAAAACGAAGGATAATCCCGAATATGGGATCATCACCTCCACAGATGTATGCGATAAGATCGTAGCTCAGGATCGTGACCCCGCCAACACGAAGGTTAAAGACATTATGACTTCGCCCATCCTCGGCGTTGATCCGGAGCAAACCATCTTCGAATGTGCAAAAGAGATGAGCGAGCATCACATCCATCACCTGCCGGTTATCGACAATGGCGGAAATATCGTTGGCATGGTTTCAGCTACGGATTTCCTGGTGGTGGCAGAAGCCATGGGCCATGGAGAGGGCGATCAACAACTTCGTTAAACCACAAATGATCCTTGTTGGCATAAAAGCATTCCCACAGTCTGTAAGCCTTGTCCTTGACCGAATCATGCTATAATCATGTCCTGGGATAATATGAACAAAGCGCGAGTGGAGCATAACGGGATTTTTTGGGTTGCGCTGGTAATTACGAGCCTAAGCCTCATGGGAATCAGCATCCAGGGGTGTCAGACAGAGAAGGCCATCCTACAAAGCACTACCAAAACAGACGCCCTAGAAACTGAAACATCGCCAACACCCTTCTTGCCAGAAGGCATCGAGCCAACACAAACAGCAAACCCTGACAACACCATCACACCCATGGACGGTTACCAACCCATTTGGGGGCTATATCCACCCCCCAGCATTGACCCTGCAACCCCCGTGCCACCCCCGTTGACGGATCTTGACCTGTCAGAAGAAATATTGGTCTGGATCTTGCTTGGATCTGATCAAGAACCGCCTTTCACCGGCAGAACCCAGGCCATTCATTTGCTCTTTATCCACCCCAGGTTCTCAAAAGTTAGCCTGGTTTCAATACCCGGCGATCTGTACGTTTACATTCCTGGATATACAATGCAGCGTCTTAACACCGCTTATGCCCTGGGTGGCATCGAGACCTTGCGGGAGACGATGGCCTACAACTTTGGTGTGAGGCCAAGCCGTTTCGTCTTGGCTCACCCTGGCGATTTTCAATGGCTGGTGGATGACGTCCATTCGATTGATGTGACCGTCTTTTATCCATTGCCAGGTGTGTGCGGTGGCATTCCTGCCGGTCAGGTCACCATGGACGGCACCCTGGCATTGTGCTACGCTTCTCATCGCGAGGGCATGGGCGAAGTTGACCGCATGCGGCGTCAGCAACAGCTCTTAGGGTTGATCTTTCATAAACTCACCCGAGATGGGAATCTAGCCAAACTGCCCCTGTTGTATGCCAGTTACGAGGGCTGGGTGAAAACAGACCTCTCACTGGAAGAATTGATGTCCTATGTTCCGCTGGCATTACGTTTGGCAGACCCCGATCGGATCAACACCTATATGATCGGGTGGGACGAATGCTCTGTTTGGGAAGTGCCGGGATACAGCCAGGCACAAGTCTTCCTGCCCGACCGGGATCGTGTCAGAGCGCTTTTACAACAGGCCATTGATGAGGTTATGGTCCCCGCGCCGCTGACCAATATCGTGCAAACGCTGGAAGCGCAATTGACCCAAGCCGTACAAGCGACTCTTTCGGCCGTAAGCACATCAACACCAACGCCCACACCAACGCCAAGCGGCACAGTGCAGGTTACAACTACTACTGGCACACCAGAAATAACACCAACCTTAACGCCAACCGTTCCAGGATATCCTTATCCATAAGAGACCAATGATGTGGAAAAATAGGATCAGACACAATTGGATAATCTTCACCGCCATACTGATCTTGGCGGGAGTCCTGATGAGTTTGATCCTCACGCGTCCAAAGCAAGTTGATGCTTACAGCCTGAATTCGGATGGTCCCGAACGAAAAGCAACGCTCAACATTTCTTATACGACCTACGAATGGTGGCTCCTGACCTGGAGCCGTTCTCAGGTGATCTGTCAGATTTATGTTGAACATGAGGGATGGCCCGAAGCTGAAGAGGTCCAGTATTATTGTGGTGAGAAAATCCTGGATGATTGGCTGGAAACAGAGGCTTGTGACTATTCTGAGGAAGATGATCAAGCAGCCCATTGCCCCGGGCTATACTTACACCTGGCTAACGTCACACCCAGCGAACGAGAAATCGAAGTGGATTTGCTGCCGCCGGAGGTCTTTGTGGATATCGCCAACTGTGATCCACAGCCGCCAGAAAACCGCTGTGATACCCTGCCCAGCTTGCATTTAATGGCTGAAGAACCTCTCCCGAACGAAACCATCATCAATATCCAGGGGTATATCGGCGGGGAACCCTTTAGCTGTGAGGGAGGCGACTGTACGCTCCCTCTGCCCGCCACCGGAGAAAAAGGCATGCAAGTCACCTTTTGGGCCGAGTCAAGTTACGGCGACTCCTCAGAGACCTATACCGCCCAGGTGCGCGTTATCCCCTGGGGTGACTTTGTCGCACCCGATGGCGAGAGCGATGATGCTCCCCAATGGTATGTGGATATATTGAGTACCCAATACATCGGAGAAATCGAATCATCATGCTCACAGATTTGGTCTGCCTTCCCCCCTATCGGCGGCCCACCTGCCTGGTTATCCTCTCCTGATCATCCCGACGGGTTGATATCTACTCAGCCTTACTACTATCTGGCCGGCAGTCTGATCCAACAAGGTATGGTGGATGTCACAGGATGTCCCAATGGCGGCTTGGAGTCCCCAGGGATTGCCAATCAATGCGGAATGGAAGCTGCCAGGGGAATGATCAACGAATGGCAAAACCAGTTTAACAGTGAAATTATCGCCATTGCAGATGAGACAGGTGTGCCCGCTCAACTGATGAAGAACATCTTCAGCAGAGAAAGTCAATTCTGGCCCGGTTTCTCAGCAACCTATGATGAAGCTGGATTAGGCCACATGAGCGATCTTGGCGCGGACACGGTGCTCTTGTGGAATCCCGATTTTTTCAGTCAATTTTGCCCCCTTGTCCTCGATACCAGTGTCTGTCAAAAAGGTTTTGGAAATTTGGATATTGATGAACAAGAAATGTTGCGCGGTGCCCTGGTGCAAAAGGTGAATGCCGCCTGCCCCGAATGTCCCATAGGAATCGACCTTCGGCAGGCTAATTTCAGCATCAGCATTTTCGCCCGCAGCATCCTCGCCAATTGTGAGCAGGTCGGTCAAATCCTGTATAACACCACCCGTCAATCGGCAGGCGAGGTCTGCAGCTATGAAGATCTGTGGCGCTTCACCCTGGTGAACTACACTGGAGGCCCAGGATGCCTAACCAATGCCATCCAAAAAGCCCATGACAGCGGACAAACCTTGACCTGGGAAAACGTCATCCTATATCTCGATCCGGGATGCGAGACAGCCGTTGATTACGTTGAAGACATCAGCCGCATGCCTTCAACCTCGACAGAACAAGCTAACCCAACGCAGCCGCTGCAAGCTTCTGCCACACCTACAGTCAATTTGCCAACAGCTACTGAAACAACGGACGAAACTCCTCAAATCACGCCTACCACAACCCCCACCCAAGCCGGCTATCCCTAATCCCCATTGTTTCCATTTGAATTAAAAGAAAAACGCCCTCCGGTTAAATTAGACCAGGAGGGCGAATAAAACCACGTAAATGTGCTCAAGCTCTCAACTTAAGCTGATTTTTCCTCAATCGTGACATTTTTTCCAGAACGAAGTTTGTCCAATTCCGCTTCCAATTCTGCCCGTTTTTCTTCCGCAGCTTGTGTCACTTCAGCTTGAAGATTTTTAAAGTAGTGATCGATTTCACGACGTGTTTCTTCGCCAGAGGCGGGCGCAAATAAGAGCGCCAAGCTGCTTCCGACCAGTCCACCAATCAATGCTCCTAAGAGCAGATTCCCAAATTTTCGCATGTTTTCCTCCATTTCTTATCCAATTTTCCTATCGATTCAATTATAGCGCATCTCAATAGGAATTGAAACTTCATCGAAACAGATGTCAAACTTTCTTTGCGACGCTTTCTTCTGCCAAGGGTAAATTCTTTAGGTGAAATGTGATTGATTGGCCTACAACAAATTGGTTATAGGGATCCCTAGGCAGCGATGATTGGCAGTCTTTCTGCGTGATTAGGACTGAAAGGTGTGCTGACAGTCCCTAGGCCAATATGTTGGCCGCGCGGAAGAGGGTATTTAATTGTTATCGTTCAAATTTTAGTTTATATACCGCAGCACAAGAAACCGATTAGAGCTGAGATAGTTGGGATGCAAATTCAGCCAGAGAATCTGCCCGGATTGAAGAAAGCCGTTTGACAACATCTGCACTGAGATTGAAGGCTTCTCCACCAAAGCCAGAGGTAATGGCCTGGCCGGGATTATTTAATAGCGCCTGGCGGAATGATCCATTAATAACAGCAGCGGTAAGTAATCGGCTAAATTCTTGTTGGATATGAAAATTCTTCGTCATGACTTTATTTCTCCTGTAATACTTGTAAATTTTTTTCTTGCATTGATTGGTCGTTTTGTAGAAGGTACCCAATGACACCGAGGGCTATGATGACATCTCCGACGCTGAAAGCAACCCGATAGGGAATCCACTTTGGAAGGGTCAGGATATCTGACAAAATCCATAAAGTTGTGCTTTCTCTGGTTAGAACGATGTCTTTGCTGTACCCATGTCTGGATCCAATTTGCCAGCTGCTTTCCGGTACGCCTTGGGATTCAAGGGTTTCCGGTGATATCGGCATCCATCCGCCATTCAGGCTGATGACCGCCAGGTTGAGCAGGAGGCCGAGGCCCATCACCCACATGCCGGGGATGTTGCGGTTCAACCATGCAAACACCAGCAATAAGAGTTGGGAGCCGATCAAAATAAAGGGGATCCATGGGTTGGGTATCCTTTCGCGAGTGGCTGACAAAAAGAATGCGAGGACTTGGGGGAGCGTGGCGACCAGCAGTAACCAAACGTGCTTGAGATCTTTGGGCTGATAGGGTTCGCCTTTAATTTTTGCTCGAATGAACCCCGCTGCCAGGCCAATTGCGACAGCGAAGACCAGGATCATTGCATGCCAACGCCGCCAACAGAGTCAGGAGCACCAGCAGCCAGGACAAACAGGACCAGGCTTGCGAGTGTCACAATCAGACGGACGGTGCGGTTATCGGCACGGCTGAGGAAAAATTTGATTTTGCTTGAGAGCTTGTTCATGGTAAATCCTTTCAAAAAATAGTGTGATATGAAATTGACATGAAAGTTACGTTTCTGTAATCTTTCAAAAAGCTTCCTTATTATCGGGGAAGGGAGACTGCAAAACACTCTGCAAAACAGGCTCATAAACCCATTCATAACAGCGTTGTTATACTTTTTCCATAAAACCCTCCCTTAATCAAAGAAGGCTAGACAAAATGATGATTACTGCTTGTTGTCTTGTGGGAATAAATTATTTATTTTTGGATCAGTGTTTCGTAAAGATCGCGGGTTTGCTGTGATGGGGGTGCATTGATTTCTTTGATCAACGCCACACGGCAGCGTTCATATTGTCGGACGATGGCTGCGCGGTTACCCGTCGCGGCATGAATGCGCATGGCCAACCGGTGCGCGCTCTCCAGGCAGGGGTCTTCCGTTAAAGCCTGATAACAATAGCGCAATGCCATTTTGTAGGCTTTCCGTTCCATATTTAAATTCGCCAGACGCATCAGGGCGTCCAGATACATCTGATAATATTGCTGCCGGTCGGTGATCGCCCAAATTTCATCAACTTCGGAAAGATATTCCCCCTTATAGAGTTCGACCGATTTTTTCAATTGGTCAATTTGTTCACTTACTTCTTCTGCGTCCTGCGAGCGCTCAATGGCATTGGAAAAGGTCTCAACATCATATTCATAATCCAGAGACCAATTAAATTGATAATAGTCCTCTTGTAAAAGGATGGTCTGCCTACCTGCGGCGCGCCTGAGGCGGTAGAGCGTGTTTTTGAAGCGTAGTTTAAGTTCATCCGGGGTGGCATCCGGCCAGAAGTACAATCCCACCTGCTCCTTGGTTAAGCCTTCCGGATGTGCCAGGAACAAGAAAAACATATCCCGTGCTGTTTGGGTTTGCCAATCGCTGCTTGACACCAGTTTATTGTTTAAATGCACCTGGGCTTTTCCCAAAGACTGGATCACCATGCGCGGCGGGGCGAATGGGACAATCTTCGCCTGTTGGCGGATATTGCGGCGCATGGAGGGTAATTTATCCTCAAAATTCTCTATGCGCTCAAGGATTCGAGAGAATTGTTTCTTAAGAGGGTGTTTGCCTTTGACAGAGGTCAAAATTTTCTTAAACTCCCTTGCCTGGATGATCAAAGGGGTAGCGTAATCGTTTTCCATTAAGGTAGGAAATACTTTTTCCAAGTAGGTCAGTGCACCGTCCTTATCACCCTCTCCAGCGAGTGCCAGAGCACAGGTGAAGGCTGAACGCAGGGATTCGTTCTCATGTCCTTCTTTGTTAAAATATTCATATGCACTCGCAGATGTATCCAACGCCTCTGAATATAACCCCTGCCTTAAGAGATACATTGCCCATTCTGAATGATATAAATTTATATTATAAAGAGACTCGCTGTCCTTAGCTTTCTGTGCAGCCGATTCAAAGGATAGTTTGGATTTTGCAAAATCCCGGGAAATTCGATTTAATACACCCTCTGCAAGGTCTAAATAAAACAACAGGAAACCATCCCCCAATTGTTTGGCAATCGATTGCGCCTTTTTATAAACGTCTAATGACTCTCTATAAGCGTCTAAATCACGGTAAAGATCTCCCAAACTGGTAAGGCTGTTACTTTCAGCTCGCGGTGAATTGCTTATCTGTGCATATTCTATCGCTTTTTCAAAGTTTTTCGCTGATTCTTCATAATCCCCCCTCAATTGTTTTAAGATACCCAGGTTATTTTGAAGGTCCGCTGCCCAAGCTAAGTTCCCACCGGATTGCCAGTAAACCAACGCCTCTTCATACATCATTTCAGCTAATACATAATCCCCTAAAACCTTATGCATCAAACCGATATTAAACAATAATTTTGGAATATTCTGCTGGTCATCATAACTTTCAAACAATCGTAACGATTGTTTTAAGGTTTCCAAGGCTTCTCGAATATTACCTAGTAAATATTGTGTCACCCCTAAATTCCGTAAGGCCTCTGCTCTGATCTTCCCAAATTCTGAATTATCCTCAAGAACCTTTATTACTTGACGACTATCCTCGATTGATTCCTGATAGTTCCCCAACATACGATGTGCGGCAGCCCTTCTGTTAAAACTCAACACAAGGGTTTCCACTGCTTTCTTATCATCTACCAATCGGTCAATCACATCCGTCAATAAAACAATGCTTTGATTAACCTCACCGGTACTCATCAAAATAGCGCCCTGTAAAGACAGCAACGATGGCTTCGAAGTAGCAATATCCGGTGGAAGCGCAGCCAACCATTCCTTAAGTGTCAGCAGCTTACCCCCCGTCACCATATCGGGGCCGGCATCCTCAACAAGGCTCACCATTTTCCCGGTGGCACCCACCTGCTTATACAGCAGGAAAGCACGCTCCCAATCTGCCTGGCGCGCGTAATCATCCGCCAGGGCAATGGTGATCGTCTCGGTCTCTTCTGGTCGCTCTTTACACATGCGGTCCTGCAGAAAATCTCGGAACAGGTGATGATAGCGCAGCCACAGGCGTCCCCCCTCGCCCACCGGCAAGACAAACAGATTGCGCTGCATGACATTGTCCAACAAATCCTGCCAGGGCTGGTTAACATCTAAGGTTTTACCAATGACCCGCCTACAGCGGTCAACGCTAAACTCCTCCAGTATAGAGGTTCGCAAGAGGAATTCCTGGATGGGCTCTGGCTGGCGTTTAAACACCTGCTGCGCCATGTAATCATACAAGCCCACCCCTGATACTCGCTCCACACGAATCCGTTCCCCTATTTCGTCTTCCAATAATTGTGTGGATAGCAGCAAACCCGTCACCCAACCCTCTGTCTGTTGGGTGATTTCCTCAGCAGATTGATCGTTTATGGTGATGTGGTAATTTTGCAACAGCAATTGCTGTATCTCTTCAGCAGAGAAAGCTATCTCTTCAAATGAAAGGCCCCCCACTTGATTGCGCGCGACCAATAATGGCATATCCGACAGGGTCAGCAAACGGCGAGAGGACACCATCAAGTGGCAGTTCTCATCCACATCCTGTAAAAACCGGTTGACAAATTGATTGACGCTTTCGCTGTCTTCAACCAGATGATAATCATCAAGTACAACGATGAAGTGTTCCGGGATATTTTCGTAAATATCATTGACGATCGTCGTGACGATTGAGGGCATGTCCAGCTTGTCCTGAGACATGTTATTAAGGACAGACAGCGAATTCTGTCCAAAATCTGGGTAACGCTCCCTGATTGAAGCGACAAAGTGCGCAATAAAACGAAAAGGCTCCTGATCCAAGGGATCCAAAGACAACCAGCTAATGGGCCATTGGGTATGATTGGCAAAATCTATAAGAAGAATGGTTTTCCCATAACCGGCTGGCGCAGCAAGGATAATTAATTTCAGATCCAGCAGGTCGTTTAATGACCCTAGTAAACGTTGACGCGTTAAGACTTCGTCACGCCGACGCGGGATAATTAATTTTGTGCGAGTAACTGGATATTTGTTTTCCACAACAACTTTCTCTACTCAGCCAATGATAGCTCTTGTTTTCTCATCCTAACTTCATCCACAATAACACAAGAATAGCAGGAAAATACCAGAACATAATTTGAATGTAATATAAGAAGTTCATCAATTTTCACTCGCCAATCGATTTTAATATTATCAGACAAGCGAGGATTTGTGAATAACATCTAAGCATAGTTTTTTAGATTTAATGTAAAACTCACTCCATTTTGGCTCCCTGACTTGAATTGCAATGCCAGATAAACTGCGCGAAAACATAATCTAAGAAAGGATAGTGCAAGAAAAAGACCAGAATTAAAATCATATTAATTTTTTTACTTAAATCAAACGGTATAATTTTAAAAAATGAAAGAATAGGGACACGCATGGAATGGTTATCAGATACACTCAATATCAAAACAAGCGGTAAAGGACTGTACAGCTTCAATGACGATATTAACACAAAGATTGAGCAATGGTCTGTGTCGCAAGGCATGGCTTTTCTCTTTGTGCAGCATACCAGCGCCTCATTAGTCGTCAATGAAAACTATGCCACATCAGCCAGACGAGACATGGAGCGATTCCTGGAGCGTATCGCCCCAGAAGGTGAAAGCTGGCAGGAGCATACCCTGGAGGGCAAAGACGATTCCCCCGCACACCTGCGCACGATGATCACCCTTTCAAGCCTCTCCATTCCAATCGACAATGGGAAACTCAACCTGGGCACCTGGCAGGGGGTATTTTTAGCAGAGCATCGTCAACGAGGCCAACGCCGAAATGTGCTGTTGCGTGTTCTTAAAGTCCAGTAAAAACGTCAAAATATCTCATTTTTTCTTTTTTCGTAAAGTTTCAGGGACAAGAAATCCAAAAACCCCTCCAGCCAGAAACCCTGCTGCGGCGATAACGAGTGCTGCGCTTGGTAGTGCCAGCGCGTCCGCAACAAAACCCACCAACATCGGCCCGCCACTGCTGCCAGCATCGCCAATCCACCGCCATGCACCCAAATAGGCACTGCGCCCTCGTTTGGGAGAGAGATCAGAACCCAAGGTCATCATCGCACCCGACCCCAACCCATGCCCCAGACCAATCAATGCACCTACCAGCAACAAGCCCGAATACCCATTGGATAGCGGCAGCAAGGACAGCCCCAGGCCCATAATGACAAAGCTGGGAACTATCGCTAATTTCCGGCCCAGACGGTCCATGATCAATCCAACGGGATAGAACAGCGTCATGCTGACCGCAGACGACAAACTGACAGCGAACCCTATTTGTCCTGGATTGAGCATCAAGATATCCGCACCCCACAGAGGAAGAATCAGGCTCTGCCCAGCCCGTGTAATTTGCGCCAAAATATGCGCAATGCTGGCAGCAGAGAATACCCCCCATCGCCCCTTCAGCGCCTGTATCAACCCGACAGGATGCCCCTCTTCAAATACGGGCTTGGTATCCCGTGTAGAAAATTTATCTTTGGCAAGGAGCATCACCCCAATTGCAACAAAACAAATGATCGTGTAAGCCAGAAATGGCACCCGTAACCCTAAGGACTCTGCTAAGATGCCACCGATTGCCGGGCCGATGAACATCCCCACCCGAATGACGCCGCCATACAAAGAAATAGCCCGACCGCGTTTGTCTACTCCAACTGCACCGGTGATATAGGCGTGGCGCGCAATGCCGTAAATGGACAAACCCATCCCGCCAATAAATCTCAACCCAAGAGCCAGCCATACAGAATTGACCCAGATCAAAGCCAGCGTGGTTAATGTTTCTATCGTCAACCCCAATATCATACTCAGCCGCTTATCCATCTTGTCAATAAAATGCCCAACCGGCAAATCAGCAATCAATGTGCCCAGGCCAGCGCCGGCAACGAGCAGCCCAACCAATCCATAGGCATCAGATAACTCCACAGCATAAAGTGGCAGTATCGGGGTTCGCAAGCCCCAGGCAACGGCAAACAAAAGGGATGGCAGATAAAAACTGAGGAACAGGGGATGTTTAATAAATTGTTTTATTGAATATGCTGCTTTGTTAATCATAAATGTCTTTAAAGTTTTCGCTCTACTAATAAATCAGCCATGTCATCGCCCCTTTAGCAGAATCAATAAAATAGATTCAGTAAATAAATGGGATCAAAGCCCAGGTGCGTTCTTTATAGACTGCGTAATCGGGAACGTGCTGCTGCATGAAGTTTTCTTCAATGGAGATGCGGAGCATAACGCCCAAGATCCCAACCAAGGCGGGTATCCAGGAGGGGCCGGCAGCCAAAAATAAAGGGCAGGCGATACAAAATAGGATATTGCCCAATGAAACAGGATGGCGGATGGTGTGGTACAGCCCTGTGACAACCAGACTAGTATCCTCCAGTTCAATGGCTTTGGTGAAGCCGTGCTCCAAATCGAGATAGCCTTTCACCGAAAAGAAACCCGCCCCAGCAAATAAGACACCCCCCAGAGCCATCTCCCACAAGGCTGGCCTGAAACCGAAAAAGATAAACTCTACTATTGGGCCAATTAACACTATCCACATCGGCACGAGGATCAACCACACCGTCCAATCCCCCCAACCTTTACGGATATTGTTGCCCGGCCGTGTGAGCACAACGTATTCGCTGAGTTTAAGCCCCCCAAACAGCGCCGCATACAGGATTAAGGGCAGGTATTCAAGCACGTATTGCATTCGACAACCTCAATCATCAATAACCAATATCTGGGTTAAATATACCAAAGCACAACAAGCTAGTACATTTTTACCACGAAGCGGAATAATCTACTATCCGGGTTAGAAAAATCCCTGGGTGTTTTACTGAAAATATATTGACAATTAATATTAATATGATATAACTGCATGGATTAAATCTCATCATCCGGGAAATGTAATGAATAAAGACAAATTACCCATCATCATTTTTGCATGGATCACGACGCTTCTGCTCTCAACCTTACCCAATATCATCTGGCAGGAATTCTTCGGGACACCAAGCATCTGGCTGTTCTGGGGAAAAATAATTCTCTTGATAAGCTTCATGCTCCTATCCTTTGTTTGGACGCCTGCCAAGCGATTGCGAGGATACTTTCTGCTAATCTTGATCCTTTATGCAGCAGAAAGAATTTCCGAATCAATCAATGGCACAAACCTCTGGCAAGAATGGTTTTCACCCACAGATCCCTTCATAAAATCCATGCTGGGGATTCAACTCAGGCGCGTGGCTCTTGCGCTTATTATGATTCTCGCGTTGTTAATCTTGTACAAAAAACCATCCCGATTCTTCCTTAAGCCTGGAGATCTAAATACGCCTGCCAGCAAAGAGGGCTTCTTGATTGATGAGGGAACGCCGTGGATTCGGTTGGGTCTAATCTTATGTGTCTGTATCACCATGGGGACAGCGGCCTTTCTTTGGTTTACCGGGTCGGCAAGCCTTGCCAAACTGAAGGGAGTTATTCCCGCTCTACCCATGATCCTTGTTTTAGCAGCGATGAATGCCTTTGCAGAGGAAGTCAGTTATCGAGCGTCCTTCCTGGCCCCACTTTTTCCAGCCATAGGAAAGCGCCATAGCATCCTCTTGACGGCTGCCTTTTTCGGCCTGGCGCATTTCTATGGCGTCCCCTATGGCCTCATCGGTGTGGCAATGTCATTTATCCTGGGTTACATACTAAGTAAAGCCATGATTGAGACGAAGGGTTTCTTCTGGCCTTGGATGATCCATTTCTTGCAGGATGTCGCGATTTTTTCCTTCATGGCCGTCGGTTCCATCGTGGCAGGTGGATGATTTTACTCAGCCCTGCCTTTTTCTTATTCTTGCCTTCTGTACCACAAGCCGAAGATAAAGACCGCCAAGCCCACCGCTCCCCCGGTCAACTGCGCCCAATTGATGCCCGGGTAAGAACCAATGCCAATCAAATCTGCACCTAAAGACAATGTAGCCAATAACACACCGCCAACCATTAAGATAATACCGATTGTTTTCTTTGACACAACCAACCTCCTGATTAAATAAAACCAAACAGTTTATGTATTGCTCAACACAACCTGGTTATTTTATCACACGATACTTTTGATTAATTACATCATATTCCAAGGGAAGGGGCCAATGCAAAATGGTTTGTTATTCTCTTTTGCTCTCTATACCCCAAGGCACCAGCCAACAAACTCGTCGCAAAAACAAATTGGGCAAGGGTCATCATTTTGTAAGTAATCTACACGTTACCTTGTGATGGAAAACTTACTGATTAAGAGAACCGATAATAGACTTCATTCCATCTCAGTTCATTCTTGAACATCCGCAAACCCGTATCCTCGTCAATCACAAGCATTTCTAAGCCAGCGATCTCCGCAAAATCCTCTAAGTATTCAGTCGTTATAGCCTGGCTGAAAGAGGTATGGTGGGCACCACCGGCCAGAATCCAGGCGGCAGCAGCAGTCTGAAGATCAGGTTCTGGCATCCAGGTCACCCGAGCCACTGGCAGTTTTGGCATTCTCTTTTCCGGATTCACAACATTCACCTCGTTGACCAGCAGACGGAAACGCTCTCCCAAATCAAGCAAGGTTGCATTGATCGCTGGCGAAGAAGGCACCCCAAAAACCAAGCGTGCGGGATCGTCTTTCGCACCAATGCCCAGGGGATGCATTTCAAGTTTCGGCTTGCTCTCAGCGATTGATGGACAAACCTCAAGCATATGCGCCCCCAACACCATTTGATGGCCTGGCTCCAGGTGATAGGTGTAATCCTCCATGAATGACGTGCCCCCCTTCAGCCCAACGGACATCACCTTCATGGCGCGCACCAAAGCTGCCGTCTTCCAATCCCCCTCCGCCCCAAAGCCATATCCATCCTCCATCAAACGCTGCACGGATAAACCTGGAAGCTGCGCTAATCCCGTCAGATTTTCAAAAGTCGTCGTAAACGCCTTGAACCCGCCCTCCTCAAGGAATGCTCGCAATCCGGCCTCAATTTTCGCCGACTCCCGTAATTCATCATGGCGCTCACCACCAGGGGTTAAATTTTTTTGGACGTCGTATTGCTCAAGATACGCCTCAATTAACCTGTCAATATCCTGATCCCTCACCTGATCAATCTTTTGGCACAGGTCCCCCATACCGTAACCATTAACAGCGTAACCAAATTTAATTTGGGCTGAGACCTTGTTGCCCTCCGTCACAGCCACCTCGCGCATATTATCGCCAAATCGGGCGATCTTCAGACTTTGCGCATCATCCCAGGCCAAAGCCACCCGGGCCCATATTCCCAACTTCGCCAACACTTGGGGGTCTTTCCAAAAACCGACAACGATCTTGCGTTTTATGTGCATTCTCGAACCGATAAAACCAAATTCACGATCCCCGTGCGCGGACTGGTTTAGATTCATGAAATCCATATCAATATTCGCCCAAGGGATATCCCGATTGAACTGTGTATGTAAATGCAGCAGGGGCTTGGTTAATGCCTTCAGCCCGGCAATCCACATCTTTGCAGGTGAAAAAGTGTGCATCCAGGTGATCACTCCAATACAATTCGGCGTGTTATTGGCTGCCAGGCAAACCTGTTTGATCTCTTCCGATGTTGTAACCACAGATTTAAAAATAACTTTTACTGGTATTTCTTGTGCTTCAGAAAGGTATTCAGCCATTATTTTGGAATCTTCTTCAACTTTCTCAAGGGTTTCAGGCCCATAGAGATGTTGACTGCCCGTCACAAACCAAATTTCTTTTTGTTGTATGTCGATCATTAAGCCCTCTCTAGTAATAAATGTTATTTTTGTCCATAATAGGCATTCCTGCCATGTTTTCTAAGATAATGCTTGTCCAGAAGTTCCTGCTGCATAGGAGAAATTTCCGGGTTCAGTATTTGTGTACGAAAGTTCATAAACGCCACTTCTTCCAACACAACAGCGTTGTGAAGAGCATCCATGGGGTCTGCCCCCCATGTGAATGGCCCATGGCTGTACACCAGCACAGCAGGGACAGCATCTGGATCTCCCTCCTGGAGGGTCTCTATGATTACCAATCCAGTTGCCCTTTCATAATCTCCATTGATTTCATCAACCGTCAACTTACGGGTGCACGGCACTTCGCCATAAAAATAATCGGCATGAGTTGTGCCTAGCGCCTTAATCCCCCGCCCTGCCTGGGCAAAGATTGTTGCCCAACGGCTGTGGGTATGCACAATACCACCAATTGTTGGAAAGGCTTTATATAATTCCAGGTGAGTCGGCGTATCGGATGAAGGAGCTAACTGACCTTCTTTTACCTCGCCCGTCTCCAGGTTTACCACGACCATATCCGCTGGTTTCATCTCTTCATAAGAAACGCCGGAAGGCTTGATCACCATCAACCCACGATCTCTGTCGACACCAGAGACATTCCCCCAGGTAAAGGTGACAAGGTCGTACTTTGGGAGTAGTTGATTGGCCTGATAGACCTGATCCTTCAATCCTTCCAGCTTCATTAATCCAACACCTCCACTGCCGTTTTCTCAATATCAAGCCCCTGCCTATAGCGCGCCATGAACTCAGAAAAACCAGCGACATCGGCTGGGTCTGGGGTGATCGTCACCTGAGACTGGTCAGAAAACACCTTATCAGCAAGATAACGCTCCAGAGATTCATCCTTTTCACGTCGGGTGGAATAAGCTGCCAACAAGGCCATGCCCCAGGGGCCGCCTTCACCAGCAGTTTCCATAACAGAGACGGGCACATTCATCGCCACGGCCATCATCCGCTGTCCGACTTCCTCTGTCTTGAAGAACCCGCCGTGCCCCAGGATTTCGTCGATTTCCACCTGTTCGCCTTCAAAGAGAATGTCTAAGCCAATCTTTAGCGCGCCAAGAGCTGAAAATAGATGAGCTCGCATGAAATTTGCCAAGGTAAAGTTACTTTCTGGCTTGCGAACAAATAAGGGCCGCCCCTCTTCAAGCCCCAGGATATGCTCTCCAGAAACGGTATTATAAGCTAGGAGCCCGCCCGCATCTGCCTCCCCCTCTAACGCCATACGATAGAGGGTGCCAAACAAATCGGATGGGCTGACCGTCACGCCTATGGCATCAGCAAATTCCCCGAACAACCCAACCCAGGCATTGAGGTCTGTGGTGCAATTGTTGCTATGCACCATGGCCACCGGTTTTCCAGCAGGTGTCGTCACCATGTCAATTTCCGGGTAGACCTTCGAAAGCGGCTTCTCCAGGACAATCATGGCAAACACAGACGTGCCAGCCGAGACATTGCCGGTGCGCTCAGCCACGCTGTTGGTGGCGACCATCCCTGTGCCAGCGTCCCCCTCCGGCGGACAGAATGGGATCCCGGCTTGCAATTGCCCCAAAGGATCCAATAAGGCAGCCCCCTCTTCGGTCAAGGAGCCCGCATCTTCACCAGCCAGAAGAACCTCGGGCAGAATCTCCGCCAGTTTCCAGGGAACCCCTTCCTTTTGCAGGATCTCATTGAAGATTTTCAACATATGCGGGTCATAGGTATGGGCCTTGCTGTCGATGGGGAACATACCTGAAGCCTCGCCAACGCCCAAGACTTTCCGTCCGGTCAATTTCCAATGAACATAGCCCGACAGGGTCGTCAGGTGGCAGACATTCTTAACATGGGGTTCTTTGCTTAATATCGCCTGATTCAGATGGGCAATGCTCCATCGCTGCGGGATGTTAAATTCAAACAATTCCGTCAGCCGCTCTGATGCCTCTCCGGTGATGGTGTTGCGCCAGGTGCGGAATGGCACGAGCAAGTAATCCTCACTATCAAAGGCTAGGTAGCCGTGCATCATGCCGCTGACGCCGATAGCCCCGATCTTTCTCAGTGGCATGTCATACTTCTGAATCACATCTACGCGGAGATCACGATAACAATCCTGTAATCCAGTCCAGACATCATCCAGACTGTAAGTCCAGATTCCATTTTCATAGCGGTTCTCCCAGGCATGACTTCCCGCAGCAATCGGGGAATGATTCTCATCGATTAAGACTGCCTTAATGCGGGTCGATCCCAGCTCAATCCCCAGGAACGTCCTTCCGGAATTAATGGCTTTTTTAATGTCCTTATCATTCATAAATAAAACTTCCTAAAATTTTTAGCTCTGATTTTCTTTACACTCTTCAGTGAAAAACTCACACCGGGAGATCAGTCTGTTCCTGCGATGGCTTCCATGATCTTACGTTCTTCGACATCGCCAGGCAATTCTGTCACCTTTTCACGATCTCGCATAACGACGATACGATTGCTGGTTCTCATCACTTCTTCCAGCTCTGAAGAAATAAAGATACATGAGATACCTTCCTCCGCCAGAGAAATCACTAATTTTTGAATCTCAGCTTTCGTACCGACATCAATGCCCCTGGTCGGCTCATCCAGGATCAATAGCTTGGGGTTGGTCGCCAGCCAGCGTGCGAGGATCACCTTCTGTTGGTTGCCGCCGCTGAGATTTTTCACCAATTGATCTGCCGAGGGCGTAGAAATATCAAGCATGTCAATATACTTCTGAGCAATTTCATATTGCTTATTCTTATTTAAATATTTAAACCAGCCTAGTCGGGCTTGCACTGCAAGGATGATATTCTCCCGCACTGTTAAATCTCCTAAGATACCTGCTTCTTTTCGGTCCTCCGGACATAGTGCAATGCCCAGCAAGAGGGACTCGTGCGGCGAGTGTTTGCTAATCGGCACGCCGTTGACTTCAACATGCCCTTCATCCGGCTCTTCCACGCCGAACAAAAGTTCTGCCACAGCCGTCCTTCCGGAGCCCAACAAGCCTGCCATGCCCACGACTTCTCCTCTATGTAAATGCATTTGAAATGGCTGCACAGACCCCTCTCGCGCCAGGTTTTCTGCTTTTAGCAGCAATTGTGGTTGATCAGATTCCTGCTGCGCCTTTTCCATATCCTCATATTCAGCCAAACTTCTACCGATCATTTTTTCAATTAAGCTAATGGTCGGAAGTGAAGCTGGATCATAGGTACCCACAAGTGCGCCGTTTCTGAGGATTGTAATCCGATCGGCCACTTCATAAACCTGATTTATAAAGTGGGTAATAAAAATGATTCCAACGCCATTTTCACGCAATTTCCGCATCACCTTGAAGATGAGGTGTGTTTCGTGGATATCCAAACTCGATGTGGGTTCATCCAAAATCAACACTTTTGCAGATGATATCTCCAAAGCTCGGGCAATAGCAGTGATCTGCTGAATAGCAGTGGAATATGTTTCCAGTGGTGCACTGACATCAATATCTACGTCCAAATTACGCAATATCTTCGTCGCATGTTCGTTCATCGCTTTCCAATCAATCAACCCCAATCGTCGAGGTTCCCGACCCAACATTAGGTTCTCAGCGACGGAAAGGTTTGTACATAAATTCACTTCCTGGTAGACCGTGCTGATCCCAAGGCTGTGGGCGTGCTGAGGGGACCTGATTTTCATCTTCTCCCCATCATAGTACATTTCTCCCTGATCAAACCGCTCCACACCCGTCATCACTTTGATCAGTGTTGATTTGCCCGCCCCATTCTCACCCACCAGGGCGTGAATTTCGCCCCTCTTCAGACAAAAATCGACATTTTTTAATGCTTGCACGCCTGGAAATGATTTATATACATTATCCATGCGAAGTATTTCATTGTTATTATTGTTTGCCATGCTTAAAACCCTATTCTATAACTCATTATTATCAAGCCCTAACTTCGCTTCTTACGGATGTAGAAAAGGCTCTGAACACCGATGAATATAAGGGTTAGGATCCCCACACCGATGCGGGTCCACCATGAGGTCAATGTGCCGTTCAACTGCAGGATCGTGACGATTGTACCGTTAATCAGGACGCCAAACAGAGTGCCAATGACATTTCCCTGGCCGCCCGTCAGGGCTGTTCCACCAATAACAACCGAAGCAATGGCATCCATTTCCATACTGCGAGCGTAATCACCAAAACCCGAGAGTAGTGAAATGCTGAACACAATCCCCGCCAAAGCAGAGCAAAAGCCGCTGATGGAATAGACCATAATTTTTGTCCGGGCAACGGGCATACCCATCAAGAGCGCGGATTGTTCGTTATTACCAATCGCATACACAGTCCGGCCAAAGAAGGTAAACCGGGCGACAATATAGACAGCAATCAAAAGAACAATCCCAACCAGTGTATGGATATAAATGCCCGCGTTTTCAAAAAATGGAAGCGGGATTTTGGTTAAAGCCAGGTAACGATAGAATTCATCGCTGATGGTGATGGATGTGCGGCTGATCACAAAGGCCATTCCCCTGGCAAAGAATAACCCCATCAGCGTCACAACAAAGGCTTCTACTTTTAAGTAATGAATGATGCAACCCATGGCACAGCCCAACAGGACACCCATCAGAAGCATCAGCAGCATCACCAAAACCGGATGGACATTGAGCTGCAGTAAGGCGGCGGAGGCCACGCTGGTCAGGGCAATCATGCCGCCCACGGAAAGGTCAATGCCGCCCATGATCACAACAAGGGTCATCCCAATGGATATGATTAAAAGGCTGGCATTATTAATGAACAAATTGATAAAAACCTGTGGTTTCATCAACGCTGGATATAGCTGGCCGCCGATAATATACACCACAATGAAAATCAAGATTGTCGCCAGAAGCGGCCCGTTCGTAAAAAGGAATTTCTTTATTCTAGGCATCGTTACTTTCCTTTTTCCTCTTGCCTCGTTCAAACAATATATTGATCATTCGCCTGGACTGGTCGGAATAGAGCAGAATCACCAGCAGCACCAAAACCGCCTTCGCAGCCATCAAGGCATTGGCAGGCACACCGACGGTATACATGGTGATGGTAAAAGTCCGAATGACCAAAGCGCCAATAACACTGGCTAATAAAGAAAAGCGACCGCCGGCCATCAAGGTTCCGCCGATGACCACGGATAAAATCGCGTCCAACTCATAATTCAAACCAATATTATTGGCGTCGGCACTATGGGCATAGGAGCTCAGGATCAGCCCAGCGATGGCCCCGCAAAAACCGCTGAAGGTATAGGCAATCAGCTTAATGTTCTTTTCACTAATGCCGCTGTAATATGTGGATTTCGCATTAACACCAACAGATTCAACAAACAGGCCGATGGAGGTTTTCCGAACCAGCAATGTGGCCGCGATCAATACCGCTATCACAATGTAGACCGCAACTGGAATGCCTAAGATGAAGCCATTTCCAAACCAGAAATAAGGGGTGTAATAGATGGTCATGATCTGGCCGTTGGTGATCAATTGTGCCAAACCACGGCCAGCTACCATCAAGATGAGGGTTGCCACCATCGGCTGAATCTTGGCTCTGGAGACCAAAAAACCATTGAAAAGGCCGCAAGCTGTCCCCGCCCCCAGGTTAGCCAGAACAATCAATGGCAACGGGGTATGAGAAATATTCTGCGTTAATATTTCGTTGGAGATCAACTCGTTGCCAAAGGCAGGGTTAATCAACACCGCACCCATGGCAGCCGAGATGGCGATCACTGCCCCAACCGAAAGATCGACACCTTCCGTCGCGATGACCATCGTCATACCAATAGCGACCAAAATCAATGGTGCACCATTATTGATGACATCAATCAAATTTCCATACAGATGGCCTTCTACAATGCCAATTTTGAAAAATCCCGGAGCGTATATGCCATCAAATATGAGAATGATCGCCAGGGCGACTAAAGGCCAAAAAACCTGGCTTTTCCGAAACCGCGTTAATAATGGAGCCTTCTTCTCCGAATTTGTCTTCATAAAACATCATCCCTAAACTCAAACTTATACCAACTTGATACAAGTCTGTATCAATCAAGTCAGAAAAAGATATTTATAATTCCACTTTGCGTATTCTATCCATTGAATATGGAAGTAGTAGTTATCTTTCATTTAGGAGAGAAGCAGGGATTTGACGTCTGCTTCTCTCCACGATTTCAAGATATTATTTTTTATAGTGCCTTGAGTTGCCTACGATATGATCGGCTTAGTATTGTCGTGAATCGATCAAGTCTGCAGCGTCCTCGGGATAGTAGACGGTTTCATTGGTGAGAATCTCCGCATCTACCTCTTCGCCATTCATCAATGCCAAGGCAATCTCAATCACCTGCGGGCCAAGCAATGGGTTGCATTCCACATCCGCCTGGATCCAGCCGTCGATCATGGCCTGGAAGCCGCCGCGGGTGCCATCCACAGAGACAATGACGATATCGCCGGGGTTGTAACCAGCAGCCTTAAGCGCTTCGATGGCGCCAATCGCCATGTCATCGTTATGAATGAACATACCGTCAATCTCATCGCCGTATTTCTTCAGGAAGGCCTCAGTTACAGGAATGGCCTCAGCGCGGGTGAAGTTGCCGGTTTGGGAATCGAGGATAGTGATATTGTCATCCAGCACATCGCGGAAGCCATCTGCACGGCCTTCAGCAGCGCCAGAACCCACCGTTCCAAACAGCTCAACGATATTCCCGCCATCGGGCAGCAAGCGGTTCATTTCTTCCGCCGCCCTTTGGCCTTCAAGGAACATATCTGAGCCAAGGTGGACATCATAGAGCGACGGATCTGCGCTTACAGAGCGGTCGACGATGATGACAGGGATCCCAGCATCTTTAGCTTCGGTCAGAACAGCATCCCAACCATCCTCAACAACAGGGGGGAGTGCGATGACATCCACATCCTGCGCAATGCAAGAACGCACAGCCGAAATCTGGTTTTCCTGTTTCTGCTGGGCATCAGAGAAAATCAACTGCTTGATCCCATAATTCTCAGCTTCCTGTTTGATGGATGCTGAGTTGGCTGTCCGCCAGTCGCTTTCAGCGCCAAGCTGTGGATAGCACAAGACCATGTCGGCATAGGTGTAGGACCCTTGTTCGGGTTCTTCCGCTTCTTCAACAGCTTCCGTTGCCGATGCACAGCCAGCGAGTAAGAGCGCACTAATAGCCAACAAAAGGATAATCTTCTTAATACTTAACATTTTCAACAACCTCCTAATTTCTCTCGGTTTTTACATGGGGTATAATCAAATTTGTGCGATTTCCGATAGGGTTCACCAGACTCCTCGGTTTCGCACACACTTTTTAACGGTTCTTTTCCCTTGGCACCTCCTTACATTACTTTGATTTGAGTGAACTTTGTCGCACCAATAATTCAGGCTTCAACATTGTGACCTGGCACTCAAAATCCTCATCTTCTTCGGCAGAATCAATCATACGAATAAGCTCTTTGACGGCCAGCGTTCCTACTTGTATATTGTCATGTTGGATCGTCGTCAACGATGGCCAGAAATATTCGGATTCAGCGATGTTATCGAACCCTACAATGGCTATATCATCCGGGACACACAATCCCCTGTTATTAATCGCTGAAAGGGCGCCTAGTGCCATTTGGTCATTGGCGGCGAAGACCGCATCCATCTCCGGATATTTTGAAAATAATTCCTCTGCAGCTTCCTGGCCGCCGCCGGAAGACCAGGAACCCTCCGACCAACAGTTTTCAGAATTGTCCTGGTTAGCTTCATTTGCGGCATCCCTCCAGGCATTAAAACGCTCTCGAGCCTCCCACCAATCCATCGGCCCGGATATATGGGCGATATGGCGGTAACCGTTCTCAATAAGATGCTTCATCGCCAATTGGCCGCCGTAATAGTTGTCCACAGAGATGATGGAAAGCCCCTCTCTGGGCGCCATGGTTAGAAAGACAAAGGGGATATTAAGGTCTTTTGAAAAATCCTCCACCCACTCACGATTTTCTCCAATTTCAGGCACCGCCCAGATGATACCGTCCACGTGACGGGAGATAAATTCGTTGATGATCGGCTCGATATTATTGGCATTGTAATGGGGAAGTTCTTTGAGCAGCAAGGAAAAGCCAGCTTTCTCAGCGGCATTTGTAATGCCATTGAGTGTTCGATTGGGACCGATGTATTTGAGACCGGCAGTGAGTACGCCCAAAGTGTAACTGCGGTTTCGAATCAAGCTGCGCGCAATGGCACTGGGCTGATAACCGATATCTTTGATCACTTTCTTGACTCGTTTACGGGTGTCATCAGCGACATCCGGCCGATTATTGATCACCCGTGAGACAGTCTGGGTAGAGACGCCAGAGGCTTTTGCAACTTGTTTAATGGTTGGTCGTTTCTTTTTAGTACTCATAAGGTATATTTGAATAAATTGGCTGTTAACGTTACCGGTAACGTTCCCGTTATCGATAACATACGCCAAGTATATCATTCCACAAATCTAATTGTCAAGGATTTAATAAGAGAATATTATTAAAAGATTAAAGGTTAATGGTTTAAATTACAGGATTCACCCATTGAGTTTAGGAAATTTTAAGGTTAATTCCACCCACACACCGATAGAGTCCTTGTTTGGACCCAGGGGATGATAATTAAATAGCTGAGATTTTCTTCTATCGAAAAGAACGATCCACCCTAATCCACCGTCAAGGTCTTGCTCAAATTACGCGGAAAATCCGGGTCAATCCCCCGCCCCACCGACAGATAATAGGATAGCAATTGCAGGGGCAGCACCGAGAGCAAGGACGAGAAAGCTGGGTTCGACTTCGGGATCGCAATCACGTCATTCGCGTTATTCTCCAGGCGTTGATCCTTCTCCCCCACAACGATAGCATGCCCGCCGCGGCAGGTGACCTCGTTGATCCCACTGATGATCAGTGAGGTATCCTCTGGGCCGGCGACGAACAGCACAGGAAAGCCATCTCTGACCGCGGATAACGGGCCATGTTTAAATTCCGTAGACAGCATGCCCTCACAATGAGCATAGGTGATTTCCTTCAGCTTCAACGCGCCTTCTAAGGCCATGGGATAGGTCAGCCCGTACCCCAGGCAATACAAATCATTCCAGTCATTGATGTCCTGTGCCAGGTCTCCCATCTGCTTATCGGTGCCCTCAATCGTTTCCTCCATCAGGTCCGGGAGTTGGCGAAAATCCAAATCGTCCCGTCCGCTCAATCGGGCCGCCAGATAGAGAAACGCTATCACCTGATTGGTAAAGGTCTTGGTGGCTGGCACGCTGATCTCATAACCGCAAACCAGGGGCACCCAGGCTTCCGTCTTTAGGGTCAGGGTTGACCCGATTACATTGGCCAAGCTGATAGTGCCCATACCCGCCTTCTGGGCGTCCTCAAGGGCATTGAGGACATCCTTCGTCTCACCGGATTGGCTGACAAACACGCCCACATCCTGATCACTGACGGATGAAAGGTATTGGGGTGCGAACTGAGGCGCCAGCACTGGTATGGTCGCCTTCCCGGCCAATTGGGAAAAATACACCGACCCCGCCAGACAGGCGTGATAACTGGTGCCGCATCCGATGAAAAACACGTTCCGTGCTTGGTCAATCCGATCCAACACATCCTGGATATCTTCTTCGTCCCCTTCCAGCCGGTGTAGCAGTTCCCTCGCAACCTGGGGCTGCTCATGGATCTCTTTGAGCATAAAATGGGGATAGCCGCCTTTTTGCACAGCGCTCATTTCCTCCGAAATAATTTCAGATTCCCGCGCAATGGGTTGGCCATCCTCAACGGAGAACAATGCCACTTTGTCCGCTGATAAAACGATGATCTCGCCATCTTCCAGCCGGATCACCTCTCTGGTCAAAGGAAGAATCGAAGGCAAATCTGAGGAAACACAGGTGAAGTCCTCCCCAATCCCCACAACCAGACCCGAGCCCTTCTTAATGGCGTAGAGTTTATCATCATTAACCTGGCCGATGACGAAGGCATAATCCCCTTGCAGGTCATCATAAGCTCTACGGATCGCCTGAATGAAGTCCATTCCCTGATCTATGTAACGCTCCACAGCATGAACACAAGATTCGCCATCGTTCTCCGAGCGCACGGTCATCCCTTCAGCGATGAATTCCTCGCGAAGCTCAACGTTGTTAACCACATTGCCATTATGCGCGCCAACCAGATCGCCATCCGAATCCAGGTGGGGTTGGGCGTTGACTTGGGAAGGAACCCCAAAGGTCGCCCAACGCAATTGGGTGATGCCGCGCTGGCCTTCCATCTCTTCAAAATCGTATTTTTCAGCCACCTCATCCACCCGGCCAGCGTCCTTGCGCAGGTCAACCTTACCGCCGCTGATGGTGGCTGCGCCAACGGAGTCATAGCCGCGGTAGGTCAATCTTTGGGCGGCTTCAGTCAGAATAGTGCCCAGGGGCTGTTCTTTTTCTGTGACAATGCCAAAAATTCCACACATAAACCAGTAATTTCCTTTCGGATATTAATAAATTTCGCAGTGAATAATGGATAGATAGTTTATCACAAAGTGTCTGCAACCTCAATTCAGCCTATCAAACAACAATTTATTAAGCCAAAAAGCGGTGTGCAAATGGCACACCGCTTTGTTGATTTCACATCAATTATGAAACAAAAGCTGTGTCGGATAACTGAATTCCATTCGCGACCAGCTTCGGCATGAATTGTGGGCGCAAACCAGTAGGTTTCTGCGTTCCGCGGACTTTACCGTAACTGAACCCTGTCTGTTCGAACACAAACAGGTCTTGCATAACAATTGTGTCGCTCTCCATGCCTTGCACCTCGGAAACCTTCACAACCTTACGAGACCCATCCCGTAAACGAGAGAGTTGAACAACCAACTCAATAGAAGACGCGACCTGTTCACGAATCGCCTTAAGAGGTAAATCCATGCCAGCCATCATCACCATGGTTTCGATCCTGCGCAGAGCATCCCGGGGGGTGTTAGCGTGGATCGTCGTCATAGAGCCGTCATGGCCCGTGTTCATCGCCTGGAGCATATCCACAGCCTCTCCACCACGACACTCACCTACCACAATGCGGTCTGGCCGCATCCGCAAGGCATTAATCACCAATTGGCGAATGGTGATCTCGCCCTTTCCCTCCACATTGGGCGGACGTTTTTCAAGTCGGACCACGTGTGGCTGGTGAAGCTGGAGTTCAGCCGTATCCTCAATGGTGATAACCCGCTCGCCTTCAGGGATAAAGGAGGATAACACATTCAGAAACGTCGTTTTACCAGTGCCGGTGCCGCCTGAGACAACCACATTAACTCTGGCTTCGACGCATGCTTTGAGAATGTCTGCCAAACCCGAGGTCATTGTGCCATTTGAAATCAAATCTTCAACCTGAAATGGTTGAGAGGAAAATTTCCGAATGGTGAGAATTGGCCCGGTTAGCGATAGTGGGGGAATTGTCGCATTAACTCGGTAACCATTTGGCAAACGTGCATCAACCATTGGGGATGTCTCGTCAACCCGTCGCCCAATCGGGGAGACAATTCGATCGATCACACGCATTAAGTGCTCATCATCCTCAAAACTCACCGAGGTCAACTCAATCAAACCACGCCTCTCGACATAAATCTGATCATGCCCATTGACCATGATCTCTGTGATTTCCGGATCATTGAGAAGGGGTTCAAGTGGGCCATACCCTACAATATCAGCTGTCAGCAATCTCAGTATTTCATTTCGGGTTGACCGGTTATAAAGGAGGTTTTCCTCTTCCAAAAATTGATTAAAATGCTCCTTGATCAGAGACCGGATTTTTTCGGGGTCCTTGGATACATCGTTAGATGTGTTGGCCAGCAATTTCCTTTGAACAGCATCACGAATCGGGATGAACTCATCTTCGAAATTAAAATTATTGTCTTGGTTGTTCGTAATCCGCTGTGATGATTCCTTATTTAATGCGGGACGATTTGTAAACATTAATACTCCTAAAATCTTTTCAGTTAAAGTTAAATTCTAATAATTATGGCGTAGAAGAAGCCTGTAATAACATTATTTGCTCACTAACATCCCATAAACCTGGATGCTCTTCTTCTATCTTGAGGAAGAGGGGCAGGGCTTCATCGTCTCTTCCCTCTAAAAGCAAGTTTTTCGCTCTTTCATAATCCCTCTTCAATAGCAGCATATTGTACACCCGTGATGTCATATCTGGAATATTTTTGTGTTCAGGGGCAATCTCCCGAATTTCTTCAAGGCTTTGGGCTGCCGCCTCAGGTTTCCCTTCGTTCAGGTATAGTTCCACTTGAGTTTCCAGTATACTGAGTTGAATTTGTTCATCCTGGGTCAACCCACTAATAAAATGACTATTTATATAGTCATAGGATATTATCGCGATCAACAATGTAAAAATTATGATGAGGATAATTAAAAATGCAACCTTAAGAAATCCTCTGATCTTGTCACGGGTTTCCATTCTATGAATGGAACGGGTCACAGACTTCATTGATAATTTCAGCGCGATATTGTTTTTATATTTTTTTAGTTCGGGATGCTCCGGATAATTTTCTTCAAGTTCATTGATACTTTTTTTGCAATCATCAAAATTCCCGTTTTGAAAATTTTCAACGAGTTTTTGATATTCAGGATGATCAAACAAGCTCGACGCGCCTTCATTCTGTTTTGAGGCAATATTCGACTTGTTACTTACTTCATTGGAGCCTATCATAATTTCTCTTAATCATTTAATACATCGAGACTAATTAAAAAGCGTTCATCAGTGTGGGAATGGCTGGGCCAAGAATCACTGCAATAATTGCTGGGAAAATAAACAACGCGATGGGTATGATCATCTTTCCCGGTAATTTGTTGGCGATTTCCCTCGCCCGATATTGTCTTTGAACACGCATTTGCACGGATTGACTATGAAGCACATCAGCGTAGCTCATCCCAACTTTTTCGGCTTGAAGAATTAGCGAGATAAAACGGGAAAGGTCATCAACATCCAATCGCTTACCCAAATTTCTTAATGCTCTAGATCTTGGAACGCCCATTTCCATCTCGCTGGTCACACGTTGAAACTCAAGCCCAAGTTCTGTGTCCCAATATGTACTGATTTTCTGTAAAGATTGGTCAAAACCCAAACCGGCACTCGCACAAACTGAGAGCATGTCCAATACATCCGGGAGTGACCGTAAGATATCTTCCTGTCGGGCACTGACTTGCTTGTTGAGCCAAACATTAGGCAGCAGTAAACCAATGATAATAACGCCACCCCCCAACAAAAGTGAAATCCTATTGATGTTGCCAAAATCCCTGTTTGCCATAATAGCGAGAGCCACACAAGCGAGGAAAATGATGATCCGAATCGCAAAAAATTCACGGGCGTGGAGATTGTATGGATGACCAGCTATGGTCAGCTTATGCTCCGTTTCGTCAATCATCCGGTCTGGCGTAAATCTTCCCAAGAAACTTAGTATTTTCCGAAACCATTTTGCGATTGTTCGGCTGAACAATGATCCTTGGATTTCTCTTTGGATTATTCGCCTTTCGTTAGGTTCACCTGTGACGTGATCATGTGAAGCGATAAAATTTTCCAGGCGGTTGGTCTTTGTCTTTTCCTTTTTTAGCAAGGAGGTAACGCCATACCCAGCCAGGTATAAACCAAATAATGCCATTACACCTACGGAAAATAATACGATTGAATTTGTATCCAGCGATTCAAAAATCATAGAATCCAACTCAATTTCTATACCTTAATTTTTACGAGTTGTCTGACCCAAATATTTCCAATGACAACACCCACAAGAGCAGCTCCGAAAATAATTTGCACAATTAAAGACGTCGCAACGGTGTCAAAATGGCTGGGAGACATGATATAAATCAATAATCCTGCGATAAAAGGCATCAGCGTTAGAAAGTTACCCACATAGCGGGAGTAGGATGTCAAAGAGCGGATTTCACTCATCAATTGCATACGGTCGCGTATTGTCGATATCGCCGCATCCAGCACCGTTGACAAGTTCCCTCCAACTTGCGAATTGATGATGACGGCTGTAACAACAATTTGCAGATCATCGTTTTCCATCCTGTCCGCCAGGTTATTCAATGCCATCTCTAAAGTGATTCCCAGGCGCATCTCATGTAGTATCCTGCCAAATTCTTCCGAAGCAGGGGCTGAAATTTCTTTTACCGCCACATCAAGCGCTTGTAACAAACTATAACCTGCCTGAACTGCGCCATTGATAAGAACCAAAACATCCAAAAGTTGATCGTGAAATTTCTTTTGCCGTTGGGCGATGGCCCGGTCCAGGAGAATGGGGGGCACCAGGATAGCGATAGCTGCTATAAATATGCCGGCTAGAAAGCTTCCTAATACAAACCATCCAAAAACCAAACCCAATATCGTTGCAGAAACACGGATCAAGATAAACTCTGCATCGGTGATGGGCCAATAGGCACTGGAAAGTTTCATCTGAAGTTTTTCAGATGATAGGCTGCTCATTGCATTGTTAATCCAACTTCGGAATTTGTCAATAAATTTCTCAGTGGAAGAACTGGATTGCTTGTCACGAACGAGATTATCATCCTCAACAGAAGAGGCAACGAAACGCGTTATCCTTCCCTCTTTTTTTGAGGTATCACCCCGTTTTCGCAACAGGATAGCAACAATAATCAATCCTATCAGAGATAAGATTGAAAGTGCGACTAGCGCAATGACGGTTATATTTTGATTCACGATAAACCTTCCACACCACTTTCTTTGATGGTTGGGAGATGAAATTGATTATTTATCTTACACATCCCTTTGATTTTTCGAGACCTCATCTTCTACAGCTTTCATCTGATCCACGAGATCCTTCGTAATACGTCGATATGCCTTGCTGATGGCATGATGAGGCTTCTTCATAATAATTGGCACGCCCTCATTGATCGAATCAACAGCCAATTTTTCGTCAGCCGGAATCTTTCCAAATATTTCCAAATTTAGAACTCGCTCCACTTCTTCCGCCTTCACATCCGTCTTTCGTTTTATGAGATTTAAGATCAATGACATTTTTTCTTTCGGATAAGAAAGAGAGGAAGAAATTTCCATAAACTGATTAACATCCCGCATTGAGGATAACTCCGGATTGACCACAAGCAGTATCTTGTCAGAGGCATCCATGAAAGTAACCGAGTTCTCATCCAGATTGTGACCACCATCCACAACGATGTTGGGGTACATTCTTTGCAGACTTTGGATGACCTCAAATAAATTTTCTGGTTTAATGCCCTGAGCTTCGTTAATTGAGTGTGGGCTTAAAAGCACATGAATACCAGAGGTGTGTTGGACAACCACCTGCTTAACAATTTGATCATCCAGCATTTCAGCGTACGTGAGCAAATCGGTTATAGAATTCCCCGTCAACAAGTTGAGATAAAGAGCGATATGTCCAAACATCAACTTGCCATCTATTAATAATACATCCTCCCCAAGCGTCTCACGCAAACTGATCGCCAGGTTTGTGGCAACGGTTGTTGTCCCAGCGCCGCCTTTGGGGCTAAAGACTGTGAACATACGACAATCCGTATCTTCTTGTGCCGGCTCCGCTACCTGAGCCGTTTGTGACCGGTGACGATCCATAAGCTGCAGCACACGTTTGATGGTTGCAGGTAGTTTTCCTTCTTGAAATGGAAATTTAACAAAAGCTCGTGCGCCCGAAAGAACCACCTTGTCCAGGTCAATGTTTTTGGATTCCCATAAAATTGCAATCACAGCAGATTTGGGAGAGCTGGATATGATCTTATCAACGAGATCAAAGGGTTGGGCATGAAACGTAAAATCAAAAAGAATCACATCGGGTTTGGTCTCAGCAATGACCTGATACCAATTTTCAATAGTGACCTTTTCATCAAGAAAATCTAACGTATTTTCTTGTACAAGAATCCTTTCAGCAGCTTCAATGACGGCTGAATTTTTTGAAATCAGGAGAATTTTTGCGGTTCCGTTCGTAGTTGACATATTATTTCAGTTCTCCTAATTAAGGAATAAGATCAAGACCGTAATACTCAGCGATGAACTCCTCCGACACAGGTGTTAATGAAAATTCCTCTTGCGATGTCGGCGCACGCAACACAAAATCAAACAATGCCCCACTATCCTTGAGGTACTTTAATATCAATGCGTTTTGTGGATCCAAAGCCAGCAAGTAAGCACTAATATTCCTTGATGGTTCAGCAGCGGACTCGGTTTCGCCACCTATAGGTGACGAATCTTGACCCTCTGAAATAACCTCCATAATCATCGCAGTCACACTCACATTTTGTAGTGAGTCAAGCGTGTAAGATTTTGTGATGATTGTTTCTTCACCTTGCTCATCTGTTTCGGTAAACTCTTGTGAAAAGGTAGCATAGATATCAACAATGTCTCCGCGCTTGACCATATTTTCACGGCTCATCATATCCGTCGCTGGGAAAGCCATCAGAACATGATCGTCACTCAGTGCAAAGCTGAGATCGTTGTTTTTATTCGTCGGATCAGCCAAATTATGCTTAAGAAGCATTTCACCCTGGACGAGATCTGTTTTAACCATCTTTCCCACAGCTTCATCCACAGAGGTGATAACTTGATTTTCTGGGACAAAATCAACTGGCATACTGATTGTCGTGACATCATCCGGTGTGATCGCATCACCCAGGGATAAATCACGAGACAAGATAACAACCGTTGTCTCTTCCACAATCTCTTCTTCTTCAGGGGTTCCCGCGTTGGATTGAAGATAATCCACCAATAAAAAGCTTGCGAACACACCCACAGCTAATAGAACCAGCCCAGATATGACAATGAGAATATATTTGACTTTATTGGACAAGGGCAACCTCCAAACAATACCTTTAATGATACATTAATTTGATAACGAGATGATGCAATTTCCAAGGTTGATATCACAACCATTGCTGCTGTCTGGTGTAACAGGATAATCGGACAGGAAAAAGCCTTCAATGACACTATCCTTTTTATCCATGATATCCAAATCCATCGCTAAGTCCATTCCTGGACACATAGGCTTACCATTTTTGGAAATGCATGTGATGTAAAAGGGCTGAAAAGTAACAATATGATAATTCGCTTTATTGGTTTTATCCATCTTACTGAAATCATCTTCGCCAGATGGCCAGGGGGAAGCATGGGCTTCCGCCACACAGGAGTGGTTTTCTCCCGTAGGGCCCTTTGAGCAGACATAATTGTAAAGGGGCACCAAAACAACTTGGCCAACAAACTCAGTTTTCATCTTTCCATAATTAGAAGACATATTGCCGGAATCACCGGTCAGCCAGGTATGGGCATTGAGGTTATAATTCGCATTCGGACCCTGCCCAATAACATCCTTTGCTTGCATCCCTTGATCAAGATAAACCCAACCACGATTTCCACCCCATGTTTGGGCCTCGCCACCATTGAGGTTATATGTCAGAACTTTATCATTGCCGCCAAGAACGTAAATTTCGCCTGGTGGTTTACCAGTGTTATCAACGACATCTGTGCCATCTAGATGATAATTAACACCATTGATAACAATAGAACCTACTTCACCATTTAATAATGGCTCAAGCAGATCCCAACTCAGGGTCTGCATCTGGCAATCATAATGATCTGGAAAGGGAATTTCTTCTTGGCCAAGGGCCCTCTCGCGGCATTCCACCACCATGGGCATGACCGCCTTGCCACTCACCCCATAGCAGCCCGCCGTCGCCTCAGCGCTCGCTTGCAAAGTTTCCGTGCCAAATATTTTTGCAAAGAAAGATGGGTTTTCAACGGTTGTTTGTACAGTAACCTCAGTCCCATTCACAGTTGCACTCGCTGTTGATGCCCCATTATTTAGGGCGTAGCTCTCCCCAACAGATACGCCATCCGAATATCCTGAGCAAGCGCGTTTTGCGCCAGCTAAAGCGCCCGCGTCAGCGGCTGCCTGCGCCGTCCGACGGTTAGATAACACAGAACCGCCATCCAGAATGAGAGCTGTCATGCCTAGAATAGCAAACAACATGACAACGACCAATGGGATCACTTGTCCTTTTTCTAAATTGTGTTTGGCTTTATTCTTATTCATAACACACCTATTTTTCTTTACGGCTCGGCAATGGGGGTCATCAACATTTGAGAATTAGCATGCAATTGCAAATCTCCTATCAATGAAAGTCCAGGGGTGATGGGCTCAAACGAAGTATTAATATCAATGCTTACAACAGTTGCACCATCCGTGCCAGAACTCAAATGACTGATTGTAATTGTACTATTGGCGATCTCAGTAATATCAAACAATTTGTCTTGAACTTCTTGACAAATATTTTGGTTGGCCGTTGATTCAGCCTCTGAACAATTGACAGGATAAGAATCAAGATAATAACCACTTTTTGAAACATAATCAGAACTAGGCTGGACAACGGCATACCGAGTGCCCTCTCTAGCTGCTGTATTAATCACGGCATAATAGAAAACTGCACGGCCAATATCAAACAGTCCCATGACCAGGATAAACAACAAAGGCAAAACAAGGGTAAATTCTATTAATGTTTGTCCTGATTTTGCATTAAATTTTTTCATTGAACCATCATCTCCACCGAAGAACTAAGACTAAAAGCGCCCTCATGCACAACAGCGAGGGAAAGGAGATCACCGACAAGCCCCAAAAGCAACAAATCATCTACCTGGGTTTCCACGGTCACCTTCATATTTTCTTCCCCGGGCGCGACGCTGGTTGTCGGGGTGAAAGTCACTATGATATCTGAAACTCCAGAATTGCTCGCCTCACGTTGAGCTGCAAAGGTCGCATTGGGCGCAGATCCCGTCCCCGGATCGTAATCTGAGGGGTTCATCGTCAAGTAATAGGCGCTTTCACGAGCAGCATTGGTGATCACAATTTTTGTAAAGAACAATCGCCCCAGTTCTATCGCTGAAACGACCAGCACCAACAGCAAAGGCAGCAGCAAAGCGAATTCCACCAATGATTGCCCTCGTTTGCTTCTTATTCTTTGCGGTTTCGGTTTCATATTATCCATTATCGCACTCCACAATGACCGCCTTCTCCAAATATGATCCTCAGCACTTGAGAAGATCTATAAAAAACTTATAAGGATTACCTACAGAAAACATCCAAGATCTTAGGACTGACTCCATGACTGGTTGCGAGTAAATAGTATTATTAGTTAAGTGATTTTCAATGCAAGTCGGTTGTGAAAATAAATTTAAGCAAGGAAAACATTCGATTCTCATCCTCACCCGGAAAATAGACTGTAAGACTAATCGTTTCATTCCTCAGAAACTGCTAGGATTGAAAGTACTGGTTATATCCCAACAGTTACACCATCAATAACACCATAAATCGCGATCCAATATGATGAGACCTTCATTGTTTTTGATCGGTGATCTTAGGTAAAATTCTATTGATTAAAAAATCCAAGGATACACCTTGGATCAAGCACATTCCCAAGCTTGCATTAATCAAAGGGCTGCATATTTCTTCGGTTTTCCGCAACCAAAAACAACCAATGTATCCATATGAAGTCTCTACAAAGCACAAGAGACTTCATATGAATGTTTAAGAGTTAGTTTTTTGCTTATAGTTAGGTAAAAACTCTTAATCTGCGCCTGCGCCGCCCAACTCATTGATGATATTCGTGAAAACAGCAATTATCTCATCACCGACAAGACCAAGGGTTACAATGACCGCAATTGCGATCAACAGAATGATCAAAGCATACTCAACCAAACCCTGTCCTTCTTGTTCTTTTCTGCTTACCAAGGACAACCACTGTTTCGCCTGCATAACAATATTTAACAACATTTTATCCTCCTCTGAGTAATAAAATTTTAGTGAACGATTGGATTATACGGAATGGGAGTCTAAAATCAGTATAACTATAATTTTCATGAGTATGACGACAATATTTAATACTCAATATAACTGTTAGATAGCATATTTTAATACTAATTATAAACGCCTGTTCATAAATCACCTCTAACAACTCAACCACACATTAGAGTTACAAACATCTTTTGATTTTTTCAGTTCATATTTTACCTTTCTCTAAAACGATCGTCAAATAATATTGAAATATTTACACTTAATTAAAATTAATAGGTTTTCTCCTTTCGATTCATTTTTATCTAATCAATGAGCAGCCGTGTAATCACCCACGCAAGCTCAATTTTTGTTACAATGGGTATATTGCAATATTCATTCCAAAATGTGCATCAGCGTTATCATTTTTTTATTAGGAGTAAATTATTGTTTTTTATTTACATTATCATCGGCGGAATTTGCAGCATCGTTGTTAATTATCTTGCAGATGTCCTCCCGTCATCCCACCGACTCAGGCTGCCAAAATGCAATAACTGCCACAAACCTTTCCCCATATTCCAATATGTCTTAGCCCGTCGATGCCCCCATTGCGGCAGTGCACCCTCCCTGCGATCACGCGTTGTATTGATAAGCGGGCCCTTGATTGGCTTGCTGCTTTATTTCTTCCCAACTTCCATCTTCACCTTTTGGGAAACTCTCCCCTTATTCATTTACCTGGGCGTGGTGTTGGTGATTGATATTGAACACCGGATGGTGCTGATAGAAACCAGTATTGTAGGTCTGATCTTGTGTGTTATCTATGGCCTGAGCTTGCAGGGCTTTAGGGTCACGCTCCTGGGCGCGCTTGGCGGGTTTGGCATCATGCTGCTGTTCTATTTGTCGGGGGTGGTCTTCAACCTGGTCATGGGGAAAATTAGACATCGGAAGATCACCGAAGTTGCTTTTGGGTTTGGGGACGTCAGTTTGGGGACAATCCTTGGTGCCTTGGTTGGTTGGCCGGCTGTAGTTGGATTAATCCTAATAGCCATCATCATCTTTGGCGTTTTCTCATTGTTTTATGTCATCGGATTATTCCTGACCAAACGATACCAGGCATTCACCAGTGCCCTGCCCTTCGCCCCCTCCTTGATTCTTAGCCTGGTCATATTGCTGTATCTCTAATAACGCAATGTTCTTGTTACGCTGGAACAAACTCCAGTTTATCTCCTAATTGAAAGTCCGTGAATTTCAAGGAATGAAGCTCAACGACATATTTTGCGGGTTTTTGGGGACAATAAAAGAGGTGCCATCTTTTAGCCAGAACCTTATCCACAACCACCCCCTGTGAATCCAGCCAGAGTACCGTAATATCATAGTTCACGAACAGCATATGTATGCAGGTATTAAGCCTGGATTCTTTATTTTCAACCAGGATAAGGCCGTGATCTTCCTCCAACGTCTCCGAAAACATTAACCCAATCAACTTGTCAAAAAAGGTGTCGCAAACCTTAAGGGTGATAGCGTCCGAAGAGACCGATTTCCGAAATATCTTTGCCTGTTTCATTAACTACCTTCTCATTTTCCAATGCTTCACAAATCTTTCTTTATTTTATACCTATTTAGAAGACAGAAAATTATTTTCCCTTCCCCATTAAAGCAAAAAAGCGGGCGACCGGATTCGAACCGGCGAATGTCAGCTTGGAAGGCTGATGCCTTACCACTTGGCGACGCCCGCATTAAGCCTCTATATTTTACGCGAATCAAGCCATCTGGTCAATGCACATCCAGATTACTACTCCTACCCTCTCAGTGCTTTCTGCAAGAGTTCCCGCGTCAACCCAGGGTCGGCCTTTCCCCTGGTCTCTCGCATGACCTGCCCCATAAACCAGCCCAATAAACCTTCTTTGCCTTCACGATAGCTGCTGACCTCTTCTGGATGCTCAGCCAGCACCTTGTCAACTACCGCCTGCAGCGCAGCATCATCGCTGACCTGCGCCAGACTCTCCGTCTCCACGATCTCTGCTGGTGGTTTTCCGCTCTCTTGCACCTTTGCCAACAGCGACTTACCCGTGGCTGTGTTGACCGTTCCGGCATCTACCATCTCGATCACTTGTGCCAGATGTTCCGGGCTGAGGGTCAATTCATCCGCGTTGATCCCCAACTCGTTCAGCATCCGCAAGATCTCATTCATAATCCAATTGGATGCCACTTTTGGGTCACCTTGATAAGCTTTTACCGCTCTCTCAAAATATTCCGAGATCGACTTATCGCCCGTGAGAATATCGGCATCATATTCTGGCAGGTCATATTCCGTCATGAAACGTGCCCGCCGCTCTAACGGCAGCTCGGGCAATTCCGCCAGGACGCTCTGCCGCCATTCTTCCGATAATTCCAGAGAGAGCAAATCCGGCTCTCGGAAGTAACGGTAATCCGCTTCCGTCTCTTTCGAACGCATCTTGTTCAATCGCTGATGGGTATCGTCCCAATCCAGCGTCCAGGCCTTCACTTTTCCGCCAGATTCGACCAATGCAATTTGGCGCTCGATCTCTTTGTTGATCGCTGTGCGGACGGCCTCAATGGAATTGACATTCTTAATTTCGGTTTTAGTGTTCAACGTCGTGCTACCTGCTGCGCGGATGGAAACATTGGCGTCACAGCGCAGATGACCTTTTTCCATATTCCCTTCGGAGATACCCAGCCAGCGCAGGAGCTGCCGCAGGCGAATGAGATATTGCGCGGCTTCATCGGCTGAACGCAAATCGGGTCCGGTGACCATCTCCACCAGCGGAACACCGCAGCGGTTAAAGTCAATGTAGCGGCGTCCGTGTTCAACTTTGGTCTTGCCGGCGTCCTCCTCCAAATGCAGCTTGACGATGCTGACCCGCCGCATCGCACCATCCGGCATGGGCAGGTCGAGATAGCCTCCGTTTCCCAATGCCATATCATATTGGGAAATCTGGTAACCCTTCGGCAAATCGGGATAAAAGTAATTCTTGCGGTCAAAAAAGGACGTCAACCTGATTTCAGCATTCATCGCCGCTGCCAATAGGGCGCCTTTACGAACAGCCGCTTCATTCAAGACCGGCAGCACACCCGGTAGGCCGGTGCACACTGGGCAAATATTGGTGTTGGGCGGTTCCTCCCAGGAATCGGCTTTGCAGCCGCAAAATATTTTGGTTTTGGTATTCAGTTGAATATGGGTTTCAAGCCCAATAACAGCTTCATAATCCGTCATAATGCGTTCCTCTTGGAAATTCATACTAAACTTCCTTCAATACCTGCGGCCTAACTCTGCGCCAATCAGCATCAGCCGTGGCTTGCTCATAAGCATATCCAACCTGGAATAGAGTCTCTTCCATGAAGTCCGGTGCCAACAACTGGATGCCAATGGGCAATCCGTCTGTGGAAATACCGCCGGGAAGGGAGATCCCCGGAATGCCGGCGTGATTTGCGGGCACAGTGAGCTGGTCAGCATACTGCATCAACACCGAATCGCCGAAAATATCCGCCATCTTGAAAGCGGTGGTTGGCGTGGTGGGCGTCAGCAAGGCATCCACCCGATAAGCACCCTTGGAGTCAAAGGCGGCTTCAAAATCTGAGCGAATCAGACTGCGCACCCGCAATGCTCGCCGATAATACTGTTCGCTGTATTGCGCTGCGCTGACGTACATCCCCATCAAGATACGGAGTTTGGGCTGAAGCCCAAAGCCCTCTGCGCGGGTCTTGCGATACATTTCGCGCAGGTTCTGGAATTCTGAATCCGTCCGATACCCGTACTTGACGCCATCGAACCGATGCAAGTTTGAAGCAGCCTCCACCCGGCTAACCACGAAATAAGCCGGGATGCCGTATTTGGTGTTTGGCATGGGTACATTTTCAACAATCTCTGCGCCCTGCTCAGCCAGAATATCAGCAGCTTGAAGTGTGGCTTCACGAATCTCATCGGGCAGCGATTGCCGGAGGAGCTCTCCCGTTTCAGGATCGGGAAAAGTGATTTGCATATAATCTGGGGAGAGGCCAATGCGCATGCCCTCAACTCCCTTGTCCAGGCTTGCCATATAATCCGGTACCGTCACTTTGGTTGCTGTGCTGTCACGCCGGTCTGCGCCGGCCATCACAGACAGCATCAGCGCGGCATCCCGCACGTCCCGGGCAACCGGGCCTGGGCAATCCAGTGAGGACCCAAAGGCGATCAAGCCATAACGGGAAACCCGGCCATAGGTCGGCTTAAGACCCACCACGCCGCAGAAAGCGGCGGGTTGGCGGATGGAGCCGGCCGTGTCCGTTCCCAAGGAAAGCAGGGCTTCCCCAGCGGCGACAGAAGCCGTTGACCCACCGGATGAGCCGCCGGGCACCCGCTCCGTATCCCAGGGGTTGCGTGTTGAGGGTTGGAAGGCAGAAGATTCCGTCGATGAGCCGTAAGTAAATTCATCCAGGTTAACTTTGCCCAGTGTCAGCGCGCCGGCTGCCTCCAAGCGTTCCACTGCCGTTGCGGTATAGGGGGCGGTGAAATTCGCCAGAATACGGGAGGCCGCCGTTGAGGGCGTGCCCTTGACACAGAAAATATCCTTGACCGTTATCGGCACGCCTGCGAGGGGGCCAACCTTTTTCCCAGCCTTCACACGGGAATCAATGAATTCCGCTTGCTTCCTCGCCCTGTCTTCCGTCAGGGTGATGAACGCGTGAATCTTTTCTTTATCGTTCTGACTTAACTCGCCGCTGTCCAATGAACCGGGGCGTCCGTCAACCGTTTTTATGCGGTCAAATGCTGCTTCGAGGACTTCGACGGCGGATAAATCCCCAGCCCTGATACGCGCTGCGATTTGGAATGCGGATTTTTCTAAGATTGACATAAGGATCAGTCCAATTTCGTATGGGGAATATCGGGAACAATGATGTAACCATCTTCAACCTGCGGCGCTTGCTCAAGGATTTCATCCGGATTGTCGCAAGGCTCCCATTTATCCTCGCGTAATTCGGGCTTGGTTCGGGGCGTATAGGGTACACCATGAGAGGCCGGTGGTACATCCTCTGCAAGTGGAACAGCTTCCAGTTGATGGATAGCCTTTAATTGTTTGTTCAGTTCCCGACGCAGATACTCAGCTTCTTCTGGATCAAAGGCAAAAGCAGCCAGGTCAACAAGATGCTCAAATAATTCAGGGGTAATTTCATCTCTCATAAATCAAGCCATGCGCTTTCTGGTGATCATTTACGTATAGACATGTGATTAATATCTGATGATATATCATACCTTAAACTTGCTTGAATTAAAGATGTTGAATACCTGCCAGTTCAGAATCTATAAGACCAATGCTGTTTCAGAAAATGAAGTCGAATCTAATAAACGATAGATTCTTTAAATAAAAATTCTTCCATGCTATAATTTTTTCTAAGGTACCAAAGGAATTCGCTTATGAAGCAGCCCGAGGTTTATCATCAAAATCAGCCAGAAACAGCAGACGATGTTAGGGACCAAAACAAAGCTCGCAACCGACTTGCCTGGGTTCTTTTTATCTTGGGTCTCATCGTTTACCTCGCCACCCGTCTGATCCATCTGCCAGATTTCCCGATTTACTTCTTCACAGATGAAGCCATCCAAACTCAGCAAGCTGCTGATTTGGTGAATCGCGGTTTAAAAGGTGACGGCGGTACGCTCCTTCCCACATATTTTAATAACGGCGGTCAATATAACCTCAGCCTATCGGTGTATGCGCAAGTCTTACCCTATCTGATTTTTGGAAAGTCTGTTTGGGTGACGCGGGGTGTTTCCGTCCTACTCTCGCTTACAGCAGCAATTTGCTTGGGATTGATCTTGCGAGACAACATCAAAAGTCGTTATTGGTGGTTAGGCCCGCTGCTCCTGGCGGCAGTTCCCGCCTGGTTTTTACATTCCCGAACCGCATTTGAAACAATATTGATGGCCTCCATGTATGCTGGTTTTATTTATTTCTACCTGCGCTACCGTCAGGGAAAGCCGCGTTCTCTGTATTTTGCCTTGCTTTTCGGTGCCCTGTCTTTTTATGCCTACAGTCCCGGCCAGGTGATCATCGTGGTCACCGGCGCACTGCTCTTGATTGCTGATGCTAAATATCATTGGCAAAACCGCAAGACGGCATTGTGGGGCTTGGGTTTACTGACGGTTCTAGCACTGCCCTACCTGCGATTTTCATTGACTCAAGGCGAAGAAATCACACATCACCTCACCGTGCTCAGTTCCTATTGGATCAAACCCATCCCTTTCCACGAAAAAATATTTACGTATTTCACAAATTGGCTCAAAGGTTTTAATCCCTTTTATTGGTTTTGGCCCAACCCCTCCACAATCGAAATAATTTGGCCCGACATCAACCTGCCAACCTGGCTGTTCACAAGTCAAGGCGATCTCGACCGACACATCATGAAGGGATATGGGCACATTCTTTGGGTGACAGTCCCCTTCTGGGTTGCTGGCACTGTACGCTGCATCAAACGCTTTGAAGATCCCGCCCATCGCCTGTTGATATTAACGACCCTCGCCGCCCCCGCTGGCGCTGCTATCGTTGATTGGGGAATCACCCGTGGGATGGTTTTTATTATTCCAACAACCCTCATGACAGCACTGGGAATCGAAGACGCCTTCCATTGGCTTCAGGAAAAATGGCGTGGTCTTGGATATACCCTTCTTGCCAGCTTATCCTTTGTTTTCATCGCCAGTTTCTCCTTCCTGATGCTGGGGGATGTGCTCATCAACGGCCCCACCTGGTATGACGATTACGGCCTAGGTGGGATGCAATATGGCGCCCAGTCTGTTTTCACCCGAGCAGTTGAGATTGCCGAAGAAGATCCAGAGACAACGGTTTTCGTCAGTTCAACCTGGGCTAACGGTACCAGCGTGTTGATGCGCTATTTCACTAATGACCTTGCCAATGTCAAAATGGGAAATATCAACTCGTATGGCCAGCAGTATAAACCCCTGGATAGAAATATGCTCTTCGTGATGACCGGGGATGATCTGGTCTGGATCAACGAATCAAAAAAGTTTAAGAATATCCACGTTGAAGAGACCCTACCCTATCCCGATGGGAGCAGCGGCTTCTTCTTCGTTCGCCTGGAATATGTAGAGGATATTGAGGCAATATTAGCAGCAGAGCGGAAAGCCCGACAAGCCCTGATCTCTGATACCATCACCTTCTTGGATCAAGAGGTAACCGTTCAGTTCTCCGCCCTGGATATGAACGAAATCATCCACGTCTTTGACGGTGATCCAACAACCTTAATGCGCACCTTTGAAGCCAATCCCATGCGCCTCATATTAACATTCCCGGAAGCTGTGGACGTAGAGCGACTTATTCTAAAAGTTGGCGGGACTCCCACACGTGTGACGGTCATCGCATTTGTTAATAATGAAGAGGTTGGATCCTATATTGAAGAAGTTGACAGCTCACCAGTCCCCAGGGATATGACCGTATCCTTCGGGAAATCACTGACGGTAGATGAGCTGAAAATCGAGATCCTAAACGTTCATGATGGTGAAATCGCCCATGTTCATCTTTGGGAAGTCACCCTCGAATAAAGCCATTCCCCATTCCATATGTAGCAGATAAACCAACGCACAGCCTTCGTTTGAAGTGAAGGTATAATGTTAGCGTATCTCTAAACCAAACCACGGATTATCGAGGGAGTCATGTCAAGCAAACTTAACTGGATTGATAAAGAACTGGAAAGCCTGAAGGAATCAGGGTTGTACAACCAAATCCGCACACTGAGTTCACCACAAGGCGCATGGCTGGTGGTTGACGGAAAACGAGTCCTCAATTTCTGCTCCAACAATTATTTAGGGTTAGCCAACCATCCACGGCTCGTGAAAGCTGCCCAGGAAGCGATGGCGGAGTATGGTGTTGGCCCGGGTGCAGTCCGCACCATCGCTGGGACAATGGACCTGCACCTGAAGTTAGAAAAGCGAATCGCAAAATTCAAACGAGTGGAAGACGCGATCACTTTTCAATCTGGGTTCACCGCCAATCTTGGCACCATCCCCGCCCTGGTTGGGAAAGGTGACATCATCTTTTCGGATGAGCTCAATCACGCCTCCATCATTGACGGCTGCCGCCTCTCACGGGCAAAGATCGCCCGTTATGATCACGCTGATCCCAGTTCGCTGGAAAACGTGATCCGTGAGCATGAGGGGGACTATCGCCGTGGTCTGATCGTCACAGATGGTGTATTTTCCATGGACGGCGATTACGCTCCCTTGGATAAATTGGCGGACGTGGCTGAAAATTATGATTTGATGCTAATGGTGGATGACGCTCATGGCGAGGGTGTCTTAGGCGAAGGAGGACGTGGGATTGTAGACCACTTCCACCTCCATGGCAAAGTGGATATTGAAGTAGGCACTTTCTCCAAGGCCTTTGGTGTTATGGGCGGCGTGGTTGCAGGTAATGCAAAAATCATAGAGTGGCTGCGTCAGCGCGGTCGACCGTTCCTGTTTTCATCTGCGGTGACTGTGCCCGACGTGGCCGCGACGATTGCGGCTGTGGATGTTTTGGAAGAATCAACTGAATTAGTCGATAGATTATGGGAAAATGCCAATATCTTCAAGTCGAAAATGGAAAGCCTTGGATTTGACACCGGCAAGAGCATGACACCCATTACACCGGTCATGTTGGGTGAAGCCAAGCTTGCCCGGGCATTCAGCCGGCGCTTGTATGAGGAAGATGTCTTCGCGATGGCCTTGGGCTATCCCACCGTACCAAAGGGACTGGCGCGCATCCGTGTGATGATTTCCGCAGCCCATTCCAAGGATGACCTCGAGAAAGCCTTACAGGCTTTTGCGAAAGTTGGGAAAGAGCTGCATGTGATTTCATAGTCTCAAACTATATTTTAACAATATGGAAACACCGCCCGATATTGGGCGGTATTTTTTTTAAAGCACAAAACGCTCTACTGAGCGTCTCATGCAGATATCCTAAATGAAGTTGTTATTTATGAGACGGGCTTAGCTGTCTCCGGTTCTTTGAAGGGATCATAGTCGGGGTTGGTGCCCGCCCAACAGCAGCAAGGTTGTTTGAAATGGTTGCAAGCCAAGCCTCGGGAGCATCGATGAGCAACGATCCGGGGCGCTTGATCCGGCAAGAATGTGGCGGGATAAACAATTTCAGCTTCCAACGAAACTTCCTCGCCAACATGTTCACAGTAGGATACCTTGATTACTTCCCAATTTCGATAAGCCACAGGTTAACCTCCATGGGTGAACTAACTGATACTGATAAAAGTAAGCAAATTATAGCATATCTAGAAAAAAATCAAAACCTATGGCTGTTTTGATCATTCTCCCTCAAGATTATCATCGCCGACATCAGTGTCCTTAAATTCGCCATCAATAACATCCCTTTGGGATTCTTTTTCACTCTCTTGAGCCGACAAGTGGTTTTTGAGTGCTTCTTTATGCTCCTGGACAATTTCCTGAGGACAAAGTTCAATAAACAAATAACCGCCTAACCAGATGACCAGTGCATCATCCAATGGATTGATGGGTAAAACATCCAAGGGAAAAACAAGATAAATCAATGCGCCAATTGGTAAGAATTTCAACCAGAAATTTACTCGAGTGTCTTTCAATAATCGAAGGATCAGCTTAAGGTTATTATAAAACTCTCTAAAGAATCCTTCGTTTGCTTTCTTGGGTAAATCTAATGAACGATCTTTTTTATCTGTCATTTTTTACACCTCAACATTCATCAAATCAATACGGAAACAAAGCCCTCCGCGCATCGTTAATTCTAATTAGGGTTATTGTTTTTATCAAACATCCGCCGCCTGCGCCACCTTATCAGGGGTGCAGCGATTTTTCTCAGACCGTATTTCATCACAATCGGGGACAGCCACCGCCCTCCTTCCCTAAAATGCACCCGCAGCATTTCTGGCCAGCAGCGGGCATCAGCAGCAACGGTCTTCGCATCGCCATGCAGGCGAAAGCTGGCCCAAACATGGTCTGGCAGGTAAACCAATGGCGCTTCCTTGGCCAGGCGCACCCATAGATCATAATCCATAGCAAAGTAGAAGCTTGGGTCCAAGGGGCCGACCTTTTTCCACAAATCCCTTCTGAAAAAAGAGGCTTGTTGGGGAATATGAACATATCCTCGGCGTAACCGCTTGTAGTCCGTCTGCGCAGCAGGGAAGCGGCCAATCGTTCGCCCATCCGCATCAATGAATTTGCAATCGCCGTAAACCATCCCAACATCGGGATGATCTTCCAAGTAGGCTACCGCTTCAGACAGCGCTCCAGGTTGATAGACATCGTCCGAATTCAGCCAGGCAAGATACTTTCCGGTTGCTTTCGCAAAGCCCTTATTAATGGCATCCGTCTGCCCCTGATCTGGAATAGATTCCCAATAGGCCAACTGATCTTTGTACTCGCGGATAATCTTCTGGCTGCCGTCTTTGGAATTGCCGTCAATGACAATATATTCGATATTGGGATAGTCCTGATCTAACACCGAATCCATAGTTCGGCGAAGGTACTTCGCTTGATTGAAAGAGGGCGTGACGATGGATACAAGGGGATGCTTTTTCATTTTAGTAATAATTATTTTATTGACAAATTAGAATTTAGTCTCGTGGGTTACTTTGATCTGGCGTCATTATACTTCATCCGGAGATGAGGATTGAATAAAAATGCCAATCTTCCTATATTAATACATTTACGAAGGTAAAACGATGAAACCAAAAGCTGTATTTACTACGATAAAAATATCACAGGACTTTATCAGCTATGCTATAATTTACCCAATCTACCACATTTTTCTACCATAGAGTAAAGCCCATGACACTGGAAATAAACACCTTTATCCCTTTTGAAACCCTTCGCCATCTACTAAAGAATTGGTGGAAAATCGCCATTATGGCAGTCATATTTGGCTTGTTAGGTTTGGCAGCCTCCTACCTCATCCCATCTAAGTATGAAGCTGAAGCGATATTCACTGCAACCATTGACTATCGTGACATTAATTTTGAAAACCTTCAAAAAGAAAATGGGAAACCTCTCACCATCACGCAATACGATTATGATCTTGCCCTCTCCGTTGTACAAGCCGTTCTTCTACAGGTAAAAAACAATGTAATCGCTTATGGTTTGTCCTTTGATCCCGACCTTGATGCGCAAACCTTTGAAGACAACATGAGGATTGAGAGACGTCATGCGGAATGGTCTCTTCGCTATCGCCATGAGGATCCTGCCATAGCCCAAGCGATTGTCAATTATTGGGCAGAGGTGGGTTTGGAGCGATTGGAAAAAGCACAGGAATCCGAAGTGCTTGCCCCATATGTCATTGTGGACCTGACGACCTTGGCCAACCTCCCTCAAACACCAATTTATCAGAACCGGACAATCCTTATCTTTGCCAGCGCGTTGATGGGGTTTGCTGTTGGCGTCCTTACCGTCGATTTGAGATACCGCTATATCCTCAAAAAGACCAAGGCTCAATAAAACCCTCATGATTACAAAAATACTCAACCATAAAGCATATAAAATATCAGCCACCATCCTGTTCGGCTTGGTCCTCATCGGACTGCCACTGACCAGCCTGCCCTTGCTAACGGATATCTTTGGGTCAATGACAGGCCCTTTCTCGTTCATCCCACTTGCCGGCCTCGCAGCGATTTGGCTGCTGCCACATCTCATTCGGCGCGGAAAATTACCATCTGAAATTCTTCCATTGTTATATTTTGTTTTGGTCGCTGTGATCGTTTCATCAGGCGCGTTTTTTCTTGATGGGATGTATACCCGAGGCAGAGATTTTTTTGATCAAACCATCAGAGCCTTCATCACCCTTGGGATAGGATTAGGTTTCTACATTACATTAAGTGCCTATATCCAACAAGGAAAAACCTTTCTTCGTCTGGCATTAATTTTCATTTACATTGCCGGAATATTTATTATTAGCTGGTCACTCTTTGAGATTATCTTAATGCGCACGCGTGGGGGTTTTGAATTTTTCCCGGAATGGGTAAAAAAGATAAAAACCATGCTGGCAATGCAAACCCCAGGAATTACAAAGACAAATCGGTTAACCGGATTTGCCTATGAACCCTCATGGTTTGTCCTGTTTTTTGACCTCACACTTTTCCCCATCTTTCTTTCTGCTATCTTCCAAAGGAAATCGCTATTTAAATTCAGATTGTGGATTTTCCAGATCGAAGACTTCCTGCTTCCCTTAGGTTTGATCGCTTTTGCTTTTGGTTTCCCCAGAATTGCATTAATCGCCTTATTTGTCATGCTGCTCTATCTGGGCCTCCTAGGCGTACAAAAACTTTATGGAAAATTGTATGCCTGGATCAGCAAGAAAAATATTATCAAACATCCGGATAACTTTTTTCCTAAAGCCGTGCTCCTCTTACTCATCATCGTTGTTTTAGGGGGTATCCTCTTCAGCGCCGCTGCGGTGTTCATCAAAATTGGCAGCGAAAGGGATTATCGGTATCAATTATTCCTCGATCAAATCCTCTCGGGAGAATTGTTCAGGCTGGACTTTACAGAAGACGACATCATACTCATGGCTCGCGATCTGGCGTTTTATGAGCGCACCGTTTATTGGTATGGAGGATGGCACATCTTCGGTGATTATCCTTTAGGTGTTGGTTTGGGAAACGCTGGATTCTATTTTGTGGATCGCATGAACAGCCTGGGTTATGGCTCCTTTGAAATTCGGCAACTGCTGTACCAAGCAAACCATGTGATTAACACCAAATCGCTGTGGGTTCGGTTACTAGCTGAAACCGGCATTGTTGGATTTTTTATCTATCTCACCTGGTTATATGTCCTATGGCGAAGCGCAGGATTCATCCAAAAACGCCCCGATCCCCTCATGAAAATTGTTGGCCTAGCTGGAAGGCTGTTCCTGCTAGCTTATCTGGTTGAAGGGTTTAGTGTCGACTCCTTCGCCATCGCCTATCCATGGGTTGGGGCAAGCCTAATCACAGCAGGCGGGCTGATCGCTCGCAAAGAAGCATTGGCAGAGAAACATGGTGGGACAACAGAAAAACAGACCACCTAGGAACAGACTATTGGTCTAACTATTTCGTCTCTCTCAAATCATAAATTATATATCGCTCACCCTCATCAAACACCGGGTAATTCTCTTCCAGGATCTTTTTAACATCCGGTTGGCGATTGAGCTCCGAGAAGTTGGTGACCAGGAATAAATCAGCGTCCTTGACTGTGTTTTGGAATATGGATATGGGATCAAGGTCCTGGCCCGCCAGTTCCCTCAGTTGAAAATCTCCAGCAGACATCCAGTTTCTGGTGGTTTTCCATCCCCAATAGGACAAGCGGTAACCATAATCCGGTGTAATAGAAACCACGGTATACTCCCGGACTTGATCGCCAAGAGTTTCATACAGAACAGGCACGTGGTCATAATTAGCGTCTTCTAATTGGTTTGTAATCCCTTGGAAATTCACAGCAAGCCAGAAAGCTAACAAACCAGCCAAAACGATGATCGAAAACAACTTCAGGCCCTTGCCCTTTATTCCTTCGACCAATACACCACCCACAGCCGCCAAACCAATAGCAATTGCAGGAGTCAACGGGATTTGATAATAATCATGGGACATAATGTGATATGAGAAACTCAACCCGTACAAGAAATAACCCAAAAATACGCCCAAGTACATGATTCTGAATTTTTTATCCTTAATCAAGAGCGTTCCAAATAAGCCTGCCAAAAACACTTCCAAAACGAACACTTTATCAATGTTCATTTCCCACCTTAGGAATGTATATGGCTCAAACCATAACTTAGGGAAAAAGCGAAAATTGGTCTGTTGTTTCAGAAAGCCCGAGATGAAAAATCCATCTATATGATAAATGGCAAAGGGCAGTATGGTCAAAACTGCCATCACCCAAACTTTGGGATCGGTGACCACTTCCTTGAATTTCCTGTTGAGTAATACTCCACTCAGAATAACGGGGAGGATAAAGAATAATGCTGGCAGTTTTACAAACAATGCCAATCCAGAGAACACCCCTGCCAGGACAGCATTCAGCCACGTCCTGTTTTTCACCCACTTCGTCACCCCCCACCACGACCAAATAATCGCAGCCGTCATCAAGGGTTCGGGTTGAAATGATCGGCTGGCTATCGCCGTGTAGGGAAGCAGCATATAGTATGCCACGCCAATAACCGCGCCAACCCCGCCAACCACATTGCGCAGTAATAAGAACAAACCAACAGCGCCCATCGTCCAGAAGAAAATCGACAACAGCCTGGGGATCCGCAAATCTGCTTCACCAACCCACTGGTAACCCAGCGCGGACAATCGCTCCATGATCGGCGGCTCAATTTGACCTTCCGCCTTCCATTGGCCCACTGCAATTCTCTGCTGCCATTCAGGAGCCTCATCCCAATTCTGATAATACATCCCCCTTGCAATCAACATGGAATGCAGCTGTCTTGTGGGATGGAAATCCAGGGGCATATCCCCCAGGTCTGTGAGGCGTGCGGCTAATCCCAACGAAAAAACGAGGATCAGCATCAATCCCACCCACCATTTGTAATCCTTGAAAAAATTCAGTTTGCCGAAGGTCTTTATGAATTTCATTTTTCTTCCTTTTGATGTATTCTTTTTCTTCTCTCAAGATACAAAGCCCGCATCCTATCCAGCGGAATCGGACTCAGCGCAAAAGCAATACGCCGCCAATCTTTAAGAACCGCCGGGGGGTACCGACAAAATCCCCGCCAGTAGGATCGCAAAGCCGAACAACGTTCACCCCCATCCAACAGGTAAAAGGCATTCAAGCGATGTGCCCCTGCCCAAATTCTATTCACCTGACCCCGGATATAGGGCTGGAATCGGTCATCATGCAGCATCCAATCTGCAAGGCGATAAGCTTCATCGCCAAATTGTGCAGCAGCTGCTACATTCTTTGCCCCCGGGTGGATTCTGGCGGCAGCCCAAACCTCTCCCGGTACATACTTCAATTTCGTATGAAGGGCCATGCGAAGCCACAAGTGATGATCTAATAAAAATTGATACGAGGTGTCAAGGCAGCCAACCCGTTCCAACAAAGAGCGTCTGAAAAATACGCTGGCCTGACCGATGATGTTGAATGCCAGTAAATCAGTGAGCTGGTAATCGCCATAGGTCATCCGGTTGAATACTTCGCCCTGCGCATCAATGGAATCGACATCGCTGTACACAAGGCCCACCTCAGGGTGCTCTTGCAGCACAGAAACAGCCCGGCTGACAGCCCCGGGTCGATAAAGATCGTCCGAATTGAGCCAGGCGACAATCTCACCGCTGATACGCTTAAACCCTTTATTAATGGCCTCACCCTGTCCAGCATCCGGCTCAGACACCCATCCCTGGAGTTGATGCGCATGATCTTTGATCACCTGCACACTTCCATCCGTTGAGCCGCCGTCGATAATCCAATATTCAATATGGGGATAGTCCTGCGCCAGAACAGATGAAATTGTCTCTTCTAAGTAAGAAACTTGGTTATATGAAGGGGTGATAATGGAAACTAAGGGCTGCTCAGGCATTTTTTTAACCAAAATACTGGTCAAAGTCAATTTTTGGAAAGACATCCAACTGACCACCAATCGTCGCGTCCAACACCTGCCTACCACCTTCAATATAAGCTTGATGCGCCATATGATAGGCCACTTCAGAGGTATCCAAATCCGGCAATTGCCATCGAAATCCTTTGCCGAAGTATTCGGGGTTGAAATGATTGGGGTCATCCCCCTGAGAAACCACGGTCTGATTGGGTTTGCCCTTGGAAGCAAAACTGTGATCCACACCGATCAACACCACGGTTGAAAATCCCATATGGTAGGCAAGCTGCAGCGCCGTGTAAGTGACAGTCGCGCCCTCCCAAAGGCGTTTACTGACATCCTGCGCGAATTTCGGCCCAGTGTAAGTTGTATACAGGAAATGCAGGTTCGGCTGCGGTCGCAGCCATTGCCGTGAACGCCATGAAACGAACTTGGGGAGAGAAATATCAAGAATATCCTCAGCGCATTGCTCAACAACCAGGTCATTCACAGAAAGATAAAAGGATGTCCTGAATCCCCATTCTTCCCATGCTAAATAAATCCGATTTAAACCAAAGGTGTATTCATCGCGGATTTTGCTCACATCGGTCTTATTCAAGCTGGGCCCATTGCCGATGATCACACATCGTTCACCCTGATGGATATCCTTCAGGGCACTCAATTTTCGAATGCTGTCCCGCCGCCAGGGATGTAGGGTCGCGTAAACGCTCTTCGGAAGTCGTTTTAGGCTGTCCCAGCTATTCCGGCCAGCTTGCCACAGCCCATCCGGTGTAATTTGTTTCAGCTTATCTTTAATACTCATTCTGTGCTCAAACGACAGGTTGCGCCGCCGTCCACGATTAACGCCTGCCCCGTCATAAAGGAGGATTGTGTGTTGTCCGCCAGGAAATAGATCGAGTGAGCGATTTCTTCCGGCTGCCCCACTCGCCCGTTTACGGTTTTCTTAGCCAGGTTCTCCAGCCGATCCATCACGCCGCCCTCCCCGACGTGTCCGCGGTTAAGCCCTGCGCGCAGCATGGGCGTATCCACCGCACCGGGCAGGATCGCATTGACGCGGATTTCATCTGGCGCAAACTCAATCGCCATGGCACGGGTCAGGGCTAGCAAGCCCCCCTTGCTGGCCGCGTAAGCAGCGATATTGGCAGATGTGGCAACCGCGTGAACCGAGGATGTGATCACAATTGCACCACCGCCCTTGGCTTTGAGCAGTGGATAAGCCAGTTTCGACCCTAAGAAGACCGAACGCAAATTGGATGCCATGACCGTGTCCCATTCCTCAGCCGTGGTTTCTATCAGTGGTTTGCAAATTTGGACCGCGGCATTATTGACCACCGCATCCAAGGTGTCTGTGAAATCTGAGACCTGATCATAAATTTCTTCTATTTGTCCAGGTTGAGAGATATCAGCCTGAATATATATCCCATTCTTTGGGAAATCATCTTTCTGAGGTTTGCGGTCAACGCCAATCACTTTCCAGCCTTTTTGGGCAAACAAATCCACCGTTGCGCGTCCAATCCCGCCAGCCGCGCCTGTGATCAACAATATCCTTGTGTTATCTGTTGTCATCCCTTAATCCTTCCTTTGATTGAGTGTTTTTAACTCAATCATCCTGTTTTTACCATAACTCAGGTCAGATGACCAATCCAGCTCCATATGCCTCTGCTAACTCAGAAAGTCCCTCGGTTGGAATTCCCAGCCCCTTTAATAGATTTTTGATCGTATTCCAATGCACCCGCTCCCAAAACCTTGGGCTGGAGTTGGAATTATGTGGTGCCAATAAAACCTGGTCCATAGCCAGTAGAGGGCTGTCTTTGGGAAGGGGCTCATCCTCAAACACATCCAAAGCTGCTCCCGCTAATGCACCAGCTTGCAGCACTTCAATAAGCGCCGCCTCATGAACAATCGGGCCGCGTGCTGTATTGATAAGCACAGCGTTAGGTTTGCACATAGCCAGGCGTGCCGCGTTGATCAGGTGATGGCTGGTGGGATTGAGCGTACAATTCACGCTGATAAAATCAGCCTGGGATAATAGATCCTCCAAATCCGTCATTTGCACATGATATTCAAGCAGGAAATCTGGCTCTATTTCGATGATATCGTTGCCTAAAAGTTTCATCCCAAAACCATGTGCACGGCGCAAGACGGCTTTACCCACATTGCCCACACCAATCACACCTAATGTGGATTCGCTGAGAGTCTTGCCTTTGATCTTTTTCCAGTTGCCCGCTTTCATGGCTTCATCCAGCCAGGGCTGCTGCCTGGCAAAGGCCAGCATATAACCGATCACGCTCTCCGACACTGGCACGGTGAAGGCATTGGGCGTGTTGCCAATCACCACACCCAGGTCGGCTGCCGCTGTTTGATCAATCGAATCGATGCCGGTGCCCCATTTTGAAATAACCTTCAAGCGAGGGGCGCAGGCTTCAATCACCTGCCGGCTGTAACGGTCATCCCCGCAGATCGTGCCATCGAATTCACCAGCATATGCCAAAATTTCTTCCTCTGACAACCGTTCATGCACCTCCGGCACAATTAAGGCCAAATCAAAGGATTCTAATACAGGCCGAAACCTTTCCAGCTCGGGCAGCATATAAGGTGCGGAGACCAATACCTTTTTCATGGATTTAACTCCTCAAAATGTCTTCATTCTTAATAACCAGGCTCAATCATTCCTCAGTGAGGTGTGTATACAGCGTTTCTGCAACAATAAAATCCAGTTCTTCATCAATATCCCAGGCTTGGATCGCTGGAATCTCATACATTAATGGCCGTTCACCCAACCTGTTTCTCCGCACAAGCAGTGTCTCTCTTTTAAAAATATAGATGCAAGAATTCTCTTCATACACGGGCGGGAGGTCTTGCGTTCGCAGCAGAACGCCGGGGTTATGATTGATAGGTCTGCCGAGTTGATCCCACAGCCGGGTTTGCAGCCTGGTGACACCAAATAACGAATCGTATTCGGGAATAGCGTCAAGGAAAGTTTGGATCGCTGAGGATATGGTCTCAGCTCGCAACAAGGGGTTGGTGGAATGAGTCTGCAGATAATAATCTGCGGAAACTTCACCGGTGTCATGGATTAATATCTCGTTCATGGGAACCGTATCGCCGCGTAAATTTTCAGGACGGGATAACGCTTTTACTTCTGGGAATTTCTCAGACAGGCCTTCAAGAATTACAGGGCTGTCCGTATCCACCAGGATCGTATCCACTTCAGGGACTTGCTGTAATGTGCTTAGAATTCGGTGGTAGAGGGGTTTGCCAGCCAGATCACGGTAATTTTTACCGGGAACCCTGACAGAGTGATGCCGCATGGGAACTAATGCTACAATTTTATAATTCATAGCCTTTTCTCCAATAAAATACGTCCTTCAAAAATCCAATTATAACGCGTATTCAATCTGGGGTTCATTTCCAGACCCTTGAGGACTACAATGATAATCACTATTACTGGTATATTTTCAACGCTCAGGCTACTGAGATTGGGAAAGCATTGAATAAGTTATTCTTCCGATAATAAGAAAGGCTTGCCCTCCAATAATCCCTCAGAGATCACCTTTAATGTCTCAGAGTTCTCGGGGAGCAAGTCCTGCCATGAAAATTCACGCAAGCGCACAAAACCGGGTTTAATCCCGTCCGGCTCAATAAACTGACTAAAGGGCAGGGAGGTACGGTAGAGTTGATAATAAAGGAAACGGCGTGCGTTGGTTCGATGATGCTCCGGTGAAACCACCGCCTCCACTGACAAAAATTCCTCCAGCTTTGCCAGATAATCCTCCTTCGATTCCGGGAAGAAGACCGTATCCAACTGTGTGAAACGGGCTTTTCCACCGCAAAGCACCGACGCGCCCATAATTGAAGCTTCCATGCCTATGGTTGAGTTATAAATCATCACAAACTTTGCCCGTTGGATCATCTCATATGAGCTGAAATATTCATCAGGGCCAATAAAGGTCACATTCGACAAGGATTCGGCATCATTCTCCGCCACCCAATTCGCCACACTCTCCCTGCTAGCTTTTCCCGGTCGCGATTCGTCCGGGTGAGCGCGGATCACAAATAAGGTTTCTGGATGAGCTTTAGCCACCTTGAGTATCTCATCTAGCCAGGCAAACATGTGGGGGAAAATAACATTCGCATGGGGTTGACTTGTGTCGAATATGACGTTTGTGAAAACGGGGACCACCTGTTTAAAATCCTTCATCTTCTCCAGAAAATCGTCGCTCAACCCGGTCATTTCTGGCCAAAAGGCTACGCCGGCCATGCTGAAATCGCCTTTGAACCGTTTGGAGAGGTAATCATCGAGACGTTTGTTTTGGGATGGTGAAAGCTGAAAGTCCTCCGGGATATCCACAGGATAGGCTGTGGCATCGCCCTCAGTAAAGAAGGCTGAATATGAATGCAGGCCTACCTCGTGTGAATAGACCGGCACGCCATATTTTCGTCCAATCCAGCGCGCGACTGCTTCCGGGAACTGCATACCGTTGAACACCATCACGGAAGAAGGATGGGATTTTTCGACGAGTCGTTCAAATTGCCTGGCGACTTTATAGGCAGAGAGAATGAAATGGCGGTAGAGAATGCGGGTTGAAGTATCGTCCTCCAGATGATGTCGTCTGAGGATCCAACGCATGGAGGGCAAACACAACTCACCCAGGGGGATACCCTCATAGACATAGTTTTTCAAGATCGCTAAATCCGTATCCCGCAGTTTCTTCGCCAATTCTTCACTGTGATAATACGTCAACCAAATCGTATCGGACCGGTTATAAATGGCTGCAGATTGAGACAGGCACTTTTGACAGGGTGGAGGCTTGAGAACATCATCCCGATTTGTGCCGAGAACACAGCGCGTCATCCCCCGCTGACAGACAAAATGCACAACCTGCACACCCTGCAAGCGAAGCGACCAGCCGGTCAACATGGCGAAAGCGGCATTAAGGCTCATTCCAGTGATACGCGTGGACGCGTTGAAGGAGACAACAATTCGTTTATCATCCGGTTCAGGGGAAACCTGATCGACAATCTTTGCCATCTTGCGGATGTCACGATTGATACGCGTGCTTAAGGATTGTAATCTCAAGAAATCTCTGGTTTTTTTAAATAGTTTCATAGCTAATCGGGGGTCATACGCTGTAGCGGCGCAACCTCTCCAATGAGGTTTGCTCACTGTCATACACTTTTTTCACGCCATTGCCCAGGGCCTTTTCGGTCACCCGAATGTACTTGACAAGAGTACGTACCCCATGCGGCTCCACGGAGGCTGCCTGATCGGAACCCCACATGGCGCGGTCCAGCGTGACATGGCGTTCTACCAGACATGCGCCCATAGCCACTGCGAGCGCGGATGGCACCAATCCCACCTCATGACCGGAGTACCCGATGGGGCAATCATATTTTTCTTTTAGGGTGTGGATCATCTGTAGGTTCAACTCTTCTGGGGGACAGGGGTAACTGCTGGTGGTATGACAGATCAGTAGATTATCCATGTCCAAAACCTGAACGGCCTGGTCAATTTCTTGCATGGTAGACATCCCAGTCGAGAGAATCACGGGTCTGCCCGTATCCTTGATGGCGCGCAGGAGAACGTGATCAGTCAATAAAGCCGAGGCTACCTTATGGGCCGGCGGGTGAAACGCATCAATAAACGCTAATGAGGGGACATCCCATGAGCTGGCCAGCCAGTCCATGCCCAGACTTTTGCAATATGCATCGATTTGCTCATATTCCTCTTGACCAAATTCGACCTTATTCCGATACTCAATATATGAAATGTAACCCCAGGGGGTATCCCGCATCTGGTCTTTTTGATGGTCCGGAACGCAAATCTCCGGCGTCCGTTTCTGGAATTTGACAGCGTCAACCCCTGCTTCATGAGCAGTCTTAATCAGCTCCTTAGCTATCTCAACATCGCCGTTATGGTTGATGCCGATTTCAGCGATAATATAGGTTGGGTGTCCATCACCAACCAATCGATCGCCAATCTTGATCTCTCGTGTCATAAAAAGGCTCCTTGTAAATTCTCTTTATAATTTAATTGAGAATTCTCAGTACTTCTAACTCATTTATAACGAGCTATTAGGATATCACAAATCTCGCGGACGGCGCCATGGCCACCCGTACTATTCAAAATAAAATCCGCTTCACGGTGAACCTGATCTTGAGCATCCGCCACCGCAACTGCATAAGCCGCAACGGGGAAACAGGGCAGATCGTTGACGTCATTGCCAACAAAAACCGTCTCCGTAGAGGAAATGTTTTCTTTCTCAAGGTAATGGGTCAATACGCTGGCTTTATCGCCGGCATCATGAAAATACGGTAGTCCAATCTTTTCAGCCCGTGCAGCCACAGCCGGATTCGATTCTGTGGAGATGATGACCGCCTTAAACCCGGCCTTCAATAACAACTCAACACCCATGCCATCCCCCCGGTTTGCAGCCACAAATTCAACGCCATCCTGGTTGACCCATACACGGTCATCCGTCATAACACCGTCAAAATCAAACACGACCAATGAGACTTTTTCTGGCCAGGGGCGAGGCTGTTTGCCAGGATACACCATGTCCAGGTTCGCTTCCCGCACCAGCAGCTCGTAGTGTTTCCAATCTTTCTCAGTATCGATATCCACTGTAAATTTGGGGTCGATTATTAAAGGCAAAATAACGTCCCCGCTCATCGAATGCTTTTCAAGTATGGTCTCCGGGCGGATGACGTCAATGTGCCCTGTCTGCCAATAAACAGGCGGCAGCGCCTGGCGCAGGGCGTTATAAGGCTCTTTGATTCCCTCGACTGTCAATAGGGGGGTCATCCTGCCCTCTGAATCAATTCGCCACATCTTATGAGGATTCTGCCCGGCAGGCACAACGCCGCGAAGGGAATCCGCTTCTGGATGATCCAACATCAAGCGAATGGCTCGGTCTATTAAATTGACCGGACGCAATGGGGAAGTCGGGCGAAGCTGCACCACCAAATCTGGCTTATACCCCTCATTTTCCGCCAACCAGGTTAAAGCATGCTCAAAGACCGGCAGATCCAAGGTATCATCCCCCGCCAGGGCAAGCGGCCGCATGAAGGGAACCTCTGCAGCGTAATCTTTTGCCACAGCCGTAATTTCTGCATCATCGGTAGAAACCACCACGCGGGAGATGTGCTTTGATTGAAGCCCCGCCGCGATGCTGTATGCAATTAGCGGATAGCCGGCAAACTCGCGTATATTTTTTCGCGGGATACCTTTGGAACCGCCTCGTGCGGGAATGATAGCCAGCACCTCAGGTGAATTTACCACGCAGTCCACCCCCCATCGACAACCAGATTAGCACCGGTCATATAGGAGGAGGCTTCTGATGCCAGAAATACAACTGCACCATTCATCTCATCCAGGTCGGCCATGCGCCCCATCACCGTTCGCGCTGAATAAGCTTTAAGGAAGGCGTCATCGTGTTGGTTGTAAATTCCGCCCGGTGTCAGGGCGTTGACCCGGATGGGCTTGCCAGCGTAATAGGTCGCCAGGTAGCGGGTCAACCCCAACACCCCTGCTTTGCTCACCGAGTAATACACCGGTTTAAATTGATCGGGGCCGTCGGCGCGTTGATAAAGCCGCTGGTCAGGTCCCACTAATCCATAGGTTGAGCAAATATTGATGATCACCCCATAGTTTTGGGATAACATCTGTCTTGCAGCCGCCTGACAGGACAGGAACATGCCGGTCAGGTTGACGTCGATGGCGTTTTTCCAGGATTCAAGGGGATACGTCTCAAAAGCGTTTGCCGACTGCGCATCCAAATTTTCAGGGTCAAATTTGGGGTCCATCGCTGCGCTGTTGACCAATATGTCCAACCGACCAAATTGATCAACGGCGCTCATAACCATATCGGCAGTGGATTCAGGGTCCGTGACATCCACACTTACTGCAAGGGCTTCTATACCATGCTCTGATAGTCCTTTTGCATGGGCTTCAGCAGCTTGGCGTTCCAAATCGGCTACGACCACTTTAGCACCAGCCTGGCCCAGAGCTTGTGTGAATTGCTTGCCTAAAAGCCCAGCCCCACCAGTGACAAGGGCGACGCGCCCCTTCAATGAAAAATTATCTAAAACACTCGACATGAGCATCCTCTACTACTTCTTTCAAGGTGATTGATATTATACCAGCGGGAGGGAAAAGGAAGACAAAAACATCCGTAAAGCAATATGAGTTTTATAAGGCAACAATGATAGAAGGAATTATAAAATAGTCATAATTGTAGGCTGCAGCCCGATTCCCCAGAGCGATGCACTGCTTCGGTTAATTGAAGGGCTTTAATCCCATCGTTCAGGCTCACACGGGGATCAACCTTGCCGCTTACGACCTCCAGGAAATGACGCATTTCCGCCAGGAATAGGTCATTACGCTCAAAATCAACTGGGGGTTCCAGATCATCCCAGTCATCGCCGTTAACTCTATAGATACGTGCACGTCCGGACTGATTATCCCAATGAACCAGTCCTTTTTTGCAATTGATCTCCAACCAATGCCCCGGTGGGCGTTGAAAATAGTCCAGATGAATGGAACCCACACACTCACTTTCAAATCTCAATGTGATTTCCGCTAAATCCTCAACATCTAACTCCAGCTCGGAAACCTGGCTGGTAAGCGCGGCCAGGGAGGCGACATCGCCAAACAACCAGCGTACATAATCCAGGGGATGACAGAGCGTGTTGACCACACCCCCGCCCAGGTCTTTCCTGGCCGCGTACCCTTTTCGATAATCTTCCCAGGGGTGCCAGCCGGGGAGGTACTCGCCCCAATGGACTCTAAAAGAATACGGACGGCCAAGCTCACCGGATTGAAGTAGAGCATAAATTTTATTGAGCACAGGATGGTATCGGAACTGAAACCCCACCAGAATCCGTGCGCCACTTTCAACAGCCGCTTGCTGCAACCTCTCAACCGCATGATTCATTTTAGCGGCAATCGGTTTCTCCAACAGGATATGGCAGCCATTCCCTGCTGCTGGAATCGCCACCTCCATATGCAGGGCGGTCGGGTTTGAGATGATCACCGCGTCGGGTTGATGGGCTAATGCCGCCTCAAGGTCCGTCTCAACAGGAAAGGGCGCCAGCTCATCATCCGGCAAGGTGCTGCGATGGGTGCGATACAACAGGATATCCCGCTCGCCCAACGCTAACAGATTCCGCAGATGCCTTCTGCCAATGGATCCCAGTCCGGCAATCAGAAATTTCATGCTCTGTTCCTTTTCCTAGAAGTCAAGCTCCACTAGATAAGAAACACATTAATCCTTGGATGAATCTTTCTCTTGGGAACCGCCATATTCATCCATCTCGTCCAATTCATCCTGAACTTCGCCACTTTTGTTACGTTTGAAAAATGCGACGATTTTCTTCCAATAAATGCGCACTGCCACAGCAATGCCCAAAAAACCGGCCAGGAGCATTTGGATGATAAAGCTCCCAGAACCAGGATCCAGATACATCAGCGGTTTTAATAATAAATTGATCTTCATATGGACCTCAATCTAAATCTTTTTTGGTAAAGCTTACTTTGCTTCCATTAAATATAGAATACGTTCGGATTCAGGTACCTGCTTTTTCTCAATCGTTTGAAATTGTTGGTCAAAAGCGGCTTCGAATCCCTCAATAGTATAATCGTCGAAAATATCTTCCCGGGAACGCAGCAAGCGCTGCACCTGCGAATCTGATTTGGGAACAAACTCGATAACAAGGTGATCACAAATCTCACGGAAGAAACCCGCCAGCTTTGGCAAGGGGACGTTATTGGATATCGCCATGTGATGAATCAAGGCTAATGCCAGCACCATGGGAACGGGTCCCCGTTCCATGAGGGACTGGCGTTCAGAATGTCCCCAACCCAATCCAGGGGAAGGATTGGTCAGATCTATGACCAGGGGCAAGAGGTTCTCCTCGCGATTCTTCCGCACCTGGACGTAATTCTGTGCAACCGCGCCTGGGTCAACATCAAATGCCACCGTAAAAACGCCTTTATCGCTCGCCAGCCGGCTAAACTCGCCGGTGTTTGCACCCAGGTCCCATACTTTAGCCGGATTAACCTTCTCAATAAAGTCACTGACGATAGCTTTCTTTTCATCAAACGCAGACCGAGAATAATTGGTCTCGCCATAATAATTTGCCCACTCGGTTTTATCCAGCTTCACTGACAGCCCCTTAACTGTATTGCGCAGACTGTCTAATAATCCGACCAGGGCCTTATGACTGATCTTCCCCCGTACCTGCTCCCGGCTGACCTGCTTATCCGCATAGCGTTTCTGGCTGCGCACATGCAGATGAATATGGGTTAATAAGCCAAAGTTCATTCTGCTTCGGAAAGGCAGCAGTTTGGCAGCCACATCCAGGGGAATACCATCAATGAACAAACGACTCATCAAGTTCATGCGTTGATCGCGGAAGGCCATTAGGGCTAATGGCGCCAAGAAATGCTGACAAAACTGTTTATAGGCAACCCAGGGTTCTCCCTCGGTATATGTCTCAAAGGACAAGGTGTCAATCAGCTGCCAGCGGCCTCGATGAAATTGCAGGTTATAGGCGCTGGCGTCCTTGAGGATCATGCCATGATCCAGAGCAACCCTTGCCAGGCGAAGTGTGGTCAGCGCAGCCCCACGAAGTTGAAGGAAGGTCCACTCGTAAGGGTAAGAGACGAAATCCACTACCTCTGGTTTAATCACACAATAGGTGTTATCCGAATCTGGGGAGGCAACTTCCTCCACTTCTTCATGAGCCACCATCAATCCCTGGTTCACCAACGCATCATACAAGCCAGATTCCATGAGGTGGTCATAATGGGTTTGATAAGACTGATTAATCTGGCGGTATAAAACCCCATTCTGGAAAAATAAGAATCCACTGGGGTCACGAAATGATGCCGATTGTTTATGCAAATCCTTCATATATTCATATCCTCAATCAATCACAGCGAAAATTCATCTGTTTTGAATAGAATCTCAGTGCAACCATTTATAAATCATATTGACAATATCCTGGAGGAGATAGCGCACCCACTTGAGCTGGACCAGACGGTGTATTAATCCCCTAGATTCCGCTCCCAGGTCAGCAGCTTTAGCTGACAATCCTGATTCCTTTGCCAGGGCTGCCACTTCCTCTGAAATGGCATTGCCCATCAAGCGCATGGTTTGTTCACGGGTGCAAAAGCGCAGATAGCCCATGTCATCCATCTTTTGATCCATCTCGAGCATTTGACCCATCACCTGGTCGCTCCACCCCTCCGGCATCATCTCTTCCAGAACTTGCTGGACGACAGTTTTGGGACATACCATCTGGAAGTGATGGGCAGACACCCAGGCCTCAACGCCCTTGTAAGTTACCAGGATATCTTCAATCCCCGTTACCTCTTTTTCATAGCGCCCCCAGGTGCGCCCGCTGTTGATCAGGTATTCCTCTTCCCACATGCGCGGCATTAACAACCCGCGTTGAGTCTCAACCTCAGAATGATCTACAAATGCCAGGGTGCTTTCTGAACCAACAGCCACCCGTTCACGAATATAAAAGCCTGTCACGGCGCCCACTTTGGGATAGGTGTCCATAATTTCCAGGTGTTTCCCCAGCCAACCGGGTAGGTGAAAGACATCATCATCGGTATAAGCCACAATCTTCCCCGGCGCGGCAGCAAAGATCATCCTAAGGGCATTGATCTTGCCGATGTTCCGCTCTGAAAGCATCAGATAATCTATCTTCCCCTGTTCAAATAATGATTGGAGGTAAGCTACCATCTCAGGGGAACTGCCATTATCAAACACCAGCAGATCAAAAGGCTGCTGTGTATTCGCCAGGATGCTTTCAATGGTCAACCGGGTCACATCCGCCCGATCCTTAAAATAACCAGCTTGATGGGGGGCATAAACCAACACGGCCACCGTTGTCCGGGCGGGTGAAAAATCCAGCGTTTCTCTTCGAGATGGGTTCATTCCAAGTCGGGGCATTATCGAATCCTAATCTTCACCGTTCTCTTGTTGAATGAATATTGATTTTATCCGACTTTTTATCTTTCCATAAGCTTCGATGGGGTGGAAAAGAGCATAGGAAAAACGTCCTAATGGGCGGGAATGCAGATGAACAAGAGAAAAGATTTCCACTTCCCGCCAAAACGATTGCCAGGTCAAAGGCTGGCGGATAAAGTTTTGATTCTTGAGATAATAATTGGCATCAGGTAACTCGAATATGGATAACCGTCCTCCTGCCTTGTTCACATTAACTGCTGATTCGGGTTGATGATAATGGCGAATACCACCAGGTAGATGGGCATAATCATGGTTTTGATGCACAACCGTTACGGATGGTGTGGCGTCAACCACAGGCCAATGTTTCCAACGTGCACGGAATATCATCCAATTGTCCCAGCCAGCCCGGCCTACAGCGAAATCCGGAATATTTTTGAAGCAAGCACGGGGGTAAATGAAATAATCGCTGCCCCTTTTGGCGTGCAATTTTCCATGGGATTGGAGCCTCGCTCGCATATTTTCTCCCCACCCCTCAGAATATTCGAGCGGCTCTTCAATATCCAGGTCCCAACGCTGTCCAACCACAAGGAATTTTTTCTTTTCTTGTGCCAGCCAGCGAACAGCATCTATCACATCTGGTAAGAACAAAATATCCGCGTTGGTGTACATCAGCAAGGGAGAGTCATTGACATTACGAGCGAGCTCAAAGATCGAACTGATCAACGGCGTCCCCATGTCATTGCAGCGCACGTCCGGCAGGTGACGCAAGCCAAACTCCTCACACGTTTGTGAAATACCGGGTTCATCACCGATCACAACCACCTCAACATCATCTCCCAGCGCAATCCAATTTTTCAAGGCGTTGCGCTGAATGATCTTGATATGCGGGTCTGTGAAGGGTTTTGGAGCAGTAAACAGGGTGAGCAGGGGCATTATTGGTGCCTTCCCCTACTCATGATCTGAGGTTTGTTCCATTTTGTGCAAAAATATGTTTGATCTCTACTAATCCACGTCATAAGCTCTGCGTAACACCAATCTAAGATTTCTGTAAAGCCTTAATTGTTGATTTAAAATGTATGTAATAAACAGCCAGCACAACTATACTTCCTTCGACCCGCGCTGGTCAACGTCCCGGTAGCCCTTATGCTTCACCTCGGCATTAATGGTCAGCAATTCCTGATTTTCTTTAAGAAGTAAAAGAACATCCTTCAACGAAAAATCATCCCTGTTTCCAAAATGGTCATAAATACGGCGCACCAGGGTTAAGTCCTCACTAGTGTCCACCGTCAACCGCAGATGCCCCAGGTCAATAGGATAATCGACCAATGTCACCGTGAAACGCCCTTCCTGCTCATAAAGGTAGGGCATAACGTGTTCCCGGGCATAGACCGCTTCAGCTTCCTGCCAGGCGCGTTTCAAGGTCTTAAAGGATACCACTTCTGTATCCATCCCAATGGGCGTGGTGCGCCCCCAGGGCGGCGGCAGCCTGTTGGCAGCAAAATCAACCCCAGCCGCATTGAAAGCTTGCACTGTTCGGTCAATTTCCAGCGGGTCAATCAGCGGGCAGTCACCAGTCAACCGCACAACAACCCGTGCATCAAAAAGAGAGGCGGCCTGATAATAGCGATCCAGAACATCATAAGGATCTCCTCGAAAGCATGGAAAACCAGCCGTATTGCAAAAATCAGCAATGGCGTCATCCCCTTCATCGGTCGTGGTTGCAACAACCACCTGACCCAGAGTTTGAGCACGGCGGGCGCGAAGAACGACCCGAAAGAGCATAGGCTCACCACCAATTTCTTTGAGCGCTTTTCCGGGCAGTCGGCTGGAGCCCATGCGCGCCTGAATGATCGCCACGACTCCCGTGTCTCTGAGATTCGACATCAGACCTGCTCAATCAACCGACAAGACCGTGAATGAGGCCACAGCGCTGTCAAAGGTGGGCAAACGGTCGTCAAATTGTTCTGTTGTGGTAAAAAAGCCAATTAACCACAATTTATCGGCTTCATTGAACAGGTAAACCGCTTGGGAGGTTTCCACCCCTGCATTTTCAGCCGTGGTTAAGAATCTCAATACCTCGCGGCCGTCCAGGGTTATCCGTTCCTGTTCAATGGTATCCACTTCAGACCCCAACAGAACGTTGGCAAAGGTTGAAATAATGGCCAGGGACATGCCAGCGAATTCCTCGTTTTTCATGACCAACAAACTGGTCTGATGAGATGAAGGGCTATCCGTATCGTATCCCCAGAGAATTACATCATCCTTGTTGTTGTCATACAACTCCTGAATATCCTCTGAGTCTTCCTCGCTCATTGTCTTCAAAGCTTCAACCAGAATTTCAAGGTCATTTTGTGCATCCCCTAATTCATAAGAAGCCGGGAGGGTGATTTCCACACCATTATCACTATAGTCTCGGGTTCCATCAGTGGATTCAACTTCCGGATCGACCTCCTCCGGCTGAACATCCATCGCCTCTTCCTCGGGCGTCTCCTGTTCGTGAACGACCTCCGTCTCAACCTCTGCGGTAGACTCAGGTCGCCTGAAAGTCGGCAGCCGGCAGGCGAGGGCTGAAAAAACCAATGTGAGAAGCAGAAAGCCCAATAGTGTCTTGTTTTTCATTTTCAATCCTGTCTACTTATTTTCTAGGCAAATGCCTAAAATTTTAGGATACTGGCTAAATTTTAACCGATAACTCAGTCTCACACAAAAAGAGGAACAAATCATGATGGACTTATATTTATCGCTTGCGAGTAGGCAGCCATCAAATCTTGAAAGTTTTCATGCCAATCCGCTCGATGTTCTGCCAGAGTTCTGGCCTTTTTCCCATATTGCACAAGTTTTGGGTCAACCGTCATCCGTAAAAGCTGCGTTTTCAATGATGAGACCGCTCCATCCTTGAAAAGTTCCCCCACTTCTCCTGGCCTGACCCATTCCCGATTACTGGGAATGTCAGAGACAAGCACCGGCCTGCCACACGCCAGGGCCTCCATCAATGAAACGGACGACCCGTCACTGTGGGAAGGGCTGATGTAAAGGTCTGCTGCCCCATACAGCCCCGGCATCCTTTCCCGCTTAACCCGCCCCGGGAACCAAACCTTATCCTTCACCGGCTGTAAAATCTTTCGAATCCTATCAGCCTGGGGGCCTGTCCCCGCCAAGATTAATCGAAGGGCTGAAATTTCCCTTGAAGCTTCAACAAAAGACTTTGCCAGCACATCCACGCCATAAATCGGCGCCCAGGTTCGGTTGCAAAGAATAATGAAGCTCTCCTCCCAACCTAAATCCTTTCGCAGCGCCCGTCCCGCTTCGTTTGCGTTTTCCGGCGAAAAATTGTCCAGGTCTACCCCCCAGGGGAACTGCACAATCCTCTCCTTGGGGAAGTCCCACCTGGCTGCCTCATCGGCCACAGTTCGGCAGTCCGCCAAGAGGATATCCGTACGCGCCAGCGTGTATGCCGTTGCCATCCGCATCCAGGGGCTGCGCTTCGAGCGCAAAAGCAAATCCGAACCCCAGGACATGGTCACCAGGGGGTGAAAGCCCGTCAGCGCTGTCATCAAAGCTGGACCCTGAACGGGGCCTGCGTGAACAAGATCAGGTTCAATCCCTGCCAACAATTCTGATAACTGCTTCTGACCCAATTCCCAACCCTGCCAACTGGACCAAACTGGAACACCCTCCGGCCAACGGACTTCGGTGATGCCTTTTGGTGTGTCCGGTGAACAATGAGTCTGACGTAAAACAAAAACCTGATGCGGCGTCCCAGCCAGCGCCCGCAGAAAACGCTGGTCATGGGGGCTGTCCTTTTCTGTGAAGTAAAGAACGCGCATCAGGTCTCTCTGTTTTCTATACCGTCATTCAACGATTACGGATTGCCGAAATGCGTCCAGCTCAATTCCTGTCCTGCTGGAATGCGTTCCAGCGCTTTCAGGCCGACCACATCCTGAATTTCATAGGGCATGATCGCGCCAACCGTCGCGGGACGCAGGACATCGATCATCTCACGCGTCAAGATTTCACCAGGTTTGATGTCCCGGGCTGCACGCAGGCAGCGTCGCTGGATCACCACTGTTTCCCGTTCATTATCCGCCACGACCTTATCACCCGAGCCCATCGCCCCTTCTAATTGGCGTGTGGCCTTCACCATTGCCGCCCAGGTCTCAGGATTCATCGCGAAGGGATGGTCAGGCCCCACGCGGTCGTTGTCATCTGTGAAGTGTTTTTCCACCACCCGAGCCCCCAGCGCCACCGCGCCCAACACAGTCGCATGCCCGTGGGTATGGTCAGATAATCCCAGGACAACATCCGGGAACATATCATGATAGGTTTTGAGAACATTCAGATGAATATTCTTATAGTTCTCCTCAGCGGCTGTGTAATTGGTGTTGCACTGCATCAAGACCAGTTGGGGATTGATAGCCAAAATCGCATGGACTGCCCTTTGGACATCTCCGATATGTGATGCCCCAGTCGCCAGAAGCACGGGTTTGCCTTTGCGTGCCATCCGCTCACAGGCTTCAATCCATGTGATATCCCCAGAGCCTATCTTATACGCCGGCACGTATTCTTCCAGCATATCAATGGCTTCAAAGTCATAAGGCGAGGAGAAATAATCAATGCCAACCTCATCACAGGTTTCTTTGAGGATCGGCGTCCACTCAAAGGGAATGGAGGCAGAGGCGTAAACCTCCGTCACGGATTTTTCCCACTTGGCCTGGTGTGAAACCTGAGCGTCCATATGGGTGAAGCCGTAATCCGAGACGATTTTCGGAGCTCTGAAATTCTGGAATTTAGCTGCGTCCGCACCAGCTTCCTTTGCCAGGCGAATCAACAATTTAGCTCGATCCAAACTGCCGTCGTGGTTAGCGGCAATATCCGCAATAAAATATGTTGGATGGTCTCCGCCAATAGGTGTGTCACCAATTTTAAAAGTTGTCATCGCTCCTCCGTCATTATCTTTTGGTCCGCAACAATTTAATTCGCATATTGTTTTAATTGATCTGGGTAACCATCCTGCCACCGTTGATAGAAACGCTCAATGCCAGCATCAATAGAAGGCAAGGTGTATCCCAGCGCTTGCTGAACTTTTTCAGGGTCAAGCACCAGTGTTTTAGAACGCGCAGCTTCTGGATTCATCGCTTCCAATTCTGCGTGCTCAATTATTTCAGGATCAAATCCAAATCTCTCAGCAATCCGCACGCCAAAATCATATTTGCTCAGACATTCAGGGCTGACCACGTGATACAGGCCGGTCAATTTCTTAGCGATCATTTCTAATAAGGTCTGGGCGAGGTCTTCAACGTAGAGCGGACAAAAACAAGTATCCGTGAATCCTTTGATCCGCTGACCTTCTCGTAGATTATTGACAAAAAACTCCGCCAGGCTGCGCCTCCCCGAAAGGCTCCAACCAAAAAACACGGTACGCACGATCAAAGCATCAGGATTCTCTTTGCGTACCAACTCTTCCCCCAGTAGTTTGGTTCGAGCATACACGCTGAGCGGGTTGGGGGCATCCCCTTCAACGTAACCTCGCTTGCTTCCGTCAAAAACAGCATCTGTAGAAATGTGGATAAAGGGTATACCCCAACGGCGTGCGGCTTTCGCTAGGATTCTGGGCACTTCGCCATTCAACTTATGAGCTTTTGCTGGGGATTTTTCTGCCATGTCCAAATTAGCAATGGCTGCACAATGAATGATAGCCTCAGGTCGTAGGGTCTCAATCAAATCTAGGGCAGCTCGGGATTCAAGCAAATCCACTTGCTTCAGGTCAAAGGGCACGCCACTCAACATCCTGGAATGGATCAGCCCGGTGACACAATGCCCCAGTCTCTCAGCAACCAAACTCAGGTTCAGTCCTAACAGCCCGCTGGCACCCGTCACAACGATCTGCATGGATTATCGACCCCCGTTCCTCATCACGTCTTCAATCGGCGCCACCATGTCCTTGATCTCCTTAACCGTCAGCCACTCTGTGTTGTTATCGCTGGCATAATGATATCCATCAGGCAAAGGCTCGCCAATATCTGACCAGTAATGACCAAACCACAATGCAGCAGCCGGCTGGACCACATACATATCCTCCAGCTCCACGGTTGTCCGGGCTTCATCCTCAGAAATCAACACCTCATGCAGTTTTTCGCCCGGACGGATGCCAATGATGCGAATCTCTGCATTCGGGGCAATGGCATGGGCAAGATCAACCATCTTCATGCTGGGTATCTTGGGAACAAACACCTCCCCACCGTGCATGTTTTCAATACAGCGGATGACAAACTGCACGCCCTGGTCCAGTGAAATCCAAAATCGGGTCATGCGCTCATCGGTGAGGGTCACTATGCCCGTCTCTCGTTGTTTGATGAATAATGGCACAACACTCCCCCGTGAGCCGACCACATTACCGTAGCGCACGCAGCTATAGCGGGTGGTCATTCCGCCGGCATAGGCATTACTCTGCACCATCAGCTTTTCAGCAGCCAGTTTTGTGGCCCCGTAAAGGTTCACAGGATTGACCGCCTTATCCGTGCTGAGAGCCATCACCTTTTCAACGCCAGTGTCCAGCGCAGCATCAATAACATTGCTGCTACCAAGGATATTTGTCTTGACGGCTTCCATGGGATTGTATTCGCAGGCAGGCACTTGTTTCAATGCGGCGGCATGGACAACAATATCCACGCCGTTAAGCGCCCGTTTGAGCCTGGGAAGGTCCCGCACATCACCAATGAAATATCGCAAGTTGGGTGCATTGAATCCCGATGTCCGCATCTCATGCTGTTTAAGTTCATCCCGGCTGAAAATAATCAATCGCTTGGGATGATAATCCCGCATCATCACTTCAACAAATTTCTTGCCAAAGGAGCCTGTCCCGCCGGTGATCAGGACATTTTTATTCGTCCAATCCATAAATTTTTCTCCTGGGTGTTTAATCAAAATTATACATCAGTTGAATGCACCAGATTATTCGTTATCCTCGCTGGGTTTATAAACCACGACCAGGGGGTATTGGCCGATACGCCCAAGCCAGCGGGGGAATCGCTCTTCCAACCAAAATAAGATCTTCAACCAAAAACGCCCGCCCCACTCCGGATAAATCACTGAACGCAGAAAAGAAACGCTGACGCTGCGCCAGACGAGAATCTCGTAATCCATTCTTCCTTCCAGCTTTTCCGTCAGCCATTCCGCACTCAACTTCTGGACAAAAGTCCCCGTCGGCTGCGGGTCCGCTTGGCTCACCTTTTGGGGCGCAGCCGGTTCAGGAGACGCTGCTTTTGTCATATTTTCCCCTGCTTGATCCTTAATCCGACGCCGCCACCAACCATGCACCCGTCGGACAAAACGTTTAAACCCTTTGAGACTATCCATCAAGGGCGAATCTGTCCAGCCGTTGACCACCACCATTTGTCTTCCCGAATTGAGGGTGCGGTACATCTCATCATAAGCCGGAAGCTTATCCTCCATAGGGACATGATGCACCGTATGCAAAGATACGATCCCATCGAAGGCATTCGATTTGAACGGCAACCGGGCAACATCCCCCACGACATAGCGTCCATGATCGCCCAGCCGCTTACGGGCTTCCTTCAACGCCACAATGGAGATATCCATGCAGACCCGGCCCTGATACCCCGCTGAATAGGTTAGATATTCGGGGTATTGAACAGGCCCTGAGCCTGCATCCAACAAGAATCGGCCTTCCGGCGCCAGGTGGCGATTGATGCGCATGTGACAGCGGTGAATATAATCCGCTGAAACGGAACGCAGATCTTCATAGCGGGCATTTTGATACAGATTTTCATCCACCATCTGCCAGCCCACACGGTCATAAAATTCTCGCACATTTTTCTTGCTGTTTGCTTCACTCATCATACTTTAATACCAACATTCTCTTTATTATTCATTTGATCAATAATTCCTATATCTGAATGACCTCTGATTAACCGGCGGGCAAGGCATCCCCCACGACACCAGCTCTTGAGATAATACTCGCAATCACCACATTCGGCATCAGTTTCGAGGTTATCAGCTTCAAACCAGGCCAGACATTCCTCCAGAGTCTCAAATTCAGACCAGCTCACGCCTGGGTTATTCGAAAAGGCAAAACAACGCCAGACCTTCAACCCCGGTCCAATGTCCAGCGTTGGCGAACAGTCGAAGTTCAGCACCGTACCCGCCCGAACAAGAGCCTCAATATCAGTCTCATTGTACTGGCAGCGCATAAAACCGCAATCCATGCTCAGTCGAATGCCGTCCGGTGAGAGGGCTTCAGCCCAGTCCAAGATGGCTTGATGGGCAGCGGGCAGGTCTTTATCCAGCAGATAAGCATTATCACCGCCGATCACTGGCTGCGCAAACCCCAGGCGAATCACAGGCTGTAAGTCGTATTCAAGAATTAGTTCACGATGCAAAGCGAGATCAAAAGAAGGGGTGTGGATGGTAGTTGCCAGGCCTACACTTTTTCCTAATTCAACAAGGTTGTCTCGAATGGCCATATCCTGTTCAGGCGTATAGGTTGACCCATCATTCAAGTTCAGCAATATTCTGTCCGGCAGATGGGGCGTTGTCTCGTGTAATATGGGCTGCAAACCATTGGTGAAGACCACCACAGGATATCCACGCTGTTTAATCATAGCGATGATTTGCGGATAGAAAGTGTGAAGGGTGGGCTCTCCCCCCATCAAACGGACGTCATCCTTCTCGGGATTCAACGCATTCAGAATCGTCTGCAGCTCTGGAATCGTCATCTCATGTCTTGGCAGCTTGGCGCGCATAGCCCGTGCAAAACAGTAAGGACAATTCAAGCTGCAATCGGTGGTCAACAGAATATTCAACCCAACACCGCCAACGCTAACACTGTCACTTCCAGGGGCAAGAAGAGTCTATTCCCATTTCAGGGGTTTCCCAACAAAGTACTGGAAGGTTTTCCCATACTTCACTGTTCCCTCTTCGCCCAGAACATAACCCATATGTCGTGTCTTCACATCTTCCTTAAGATTAAGCAAATGCCAGGGGAAGGGTTGTGGAAATACGAAGAAGAATAAATACGCGTAACGCCAGGAGAGCTCCACTTGTTCCTGGGTTAAGCGGGCAGATTCAAGATCCTCCAGGACTTTATCCAGCCTTTGAGTATATTCTTCCCATGAGCTGGGGTCATAAGTAAAGCCCCGATTGCGATAGTGAGTCTGCCCAGCGACCAGGACAGGGATACCGCGCATCGCCATTTCCAATCCAACTGTGGTGGTATAAACCAACCCCAAATCAGCGATATCAACTACATCATACGTGTTGATGGATTCATCAGGTGGCACCAAATGAATATGATCCGGGATCTCACCCAGCGCTGCGTTGACCACATCCACCATAGAAGTGCCATGGGTTAGTGTCTCGCCGGGATGCACCCGGATGACAAGCTGAACGTCTTGCCGGTCAGCAAAATACTGCACAGTCCCCTCTATCCATTCCGCCATTGTCTCTGTGAAAACCTGCCGGCCCAAGGTCAGGCTGTCCCCTAAAACATTTGTTGCCAACAAAATGACCGGTCGGTCATCCAAGCCCAACTTTTCTTTAACCGCAGCGCCGCCTTCGGTGGGCTGATCCTGCCATTTACGGGCAAAGTTTTTCCAGGTTTTTGCGTCCTCTCGAGCGGCGAAGAGCGCCTGCAACTGCTGCAATTGTGACTCCTCCAAAGGTTCCTCACTCAGACCTTCCCAAAGATCATCCGTCTCATGGTGCATGATTTCCGCATTTTGTGCAAGCCAGATGCGCTCATGCTGGTCACCAAATTCGAAGGTTACCGTTGGAATATTCAAATAACGAGCAACTCGATAAACAACGCCCATCTCTTGAATAGTGCCGTTGGGTACGATCACGACATCGGGCTTATGGGCTACCAGCCATGCGCGGGCGTTGGCTGCAGCTTCTTGGTTTCGCTCCAGCCTGAGTTGGTAAAGCTCCTCTTCCTTGGAGATATCTTCCACTTGCAAGGTGTATTGGGTATCAAAAACACTGACCTCTTCAACTGCGCTTTCCAGGGCTGGCGGCAAATCTGAGGAAAATGGGTGGACGTCCAATAAAGATTGGATGTTCAAGAGAGATGCCGTTTCGCTTAGTACCGATCGGGCATATAAATTCTGACGGCGCAGATCAAACTTTTTGATCGGTTTATCCCAACTGCCATAAGGCAAGAATGAAAAGGTTACGTGATGCCCTTTGCCTGCCAGTGCCAATGCCAGCATCGCAGAGAAATCAATCCAGTAATGCAGGGAAGCAAAAATAAACACATCTTTACCAGATGGTGCACTCTTTGCATAAGGCTCAGTTTGGCTGACGGCCTTGGGCAGGACGTCTTTAAGGAAATTCAATTTAAAATGCGCCTGCCAAGGTTTATGCCGTTGTACCAAGTGCCAGTAAAGTTCTGCTGTATACGGGATTTCCCCTAAGATATCTTTGATCACTCGCCTATTCATATTATTCTTCTGCCGCCTTAATCTTCCAATCAAATTTTGGACGTACGGGTCCCAGGCGTTTCTCAGGCCACTGCATGCCAGGTGCGCCGGTTGCATCCACAGTAAAGGTTAGCGCTTTATCATCCTGAAAATAACGTCGAATTCTGTAGGTACTCGCATTAACGCCAAGGATAAACCGCCCCTCGTTCATTAAGTTCGGGGGGATTTGGCACCGACTCACATAGTGCCCGGGCGGCCTCACAGAAAAAGTCTCATATAAGGATGGATCATCTGTATCAAAAGTGGTGAACACATACTCACCCCTGGTCGTCATCAAATACAGCCCCACTCGCAAGCCAGTAATGGCTTCAGACAATTGATATTCCATCTCAATATCAAAACCTTCTGCAGCGTTAACCGTGTCGACCACATCGCCCTTTGAATTGAGTATTCGCAATGCAATCGGGCGGAAGGGATCTACAGCTTTGGCAGACTCTTCCGCAGTCCAGTATCGTTCGCCTTGTTTTGAGAGTCCCAAATTCAAATAGAAATCCACCGCTTCCGGCGTGGGGGCGCGCATGACAATGCGCCCCTGATCCAAGACAATGGCTTCCTGGGTCAATCGTAATATAGCGGACATGTTATGACTCACGAACAACACCGTCCGGCCTTCCTGTGCGACATCGTTCATCTTGCCCAGGCACTTGCGTTGAAATTCTGCGTCACCAACGGCTAACACCTCATCGACCACAAGAATCTCCGGTTCAAGATGCGCTGCCACAGCAAAGGCAAGCCGCAGATACATCCCACTGGAATAGCGCTTGACGGGGGTATCGATAAATTTTTCAACCTCGGAAAAAGCGACGATCTCATCGAACTTTCTTTCGATTTCTTCCCGCCGCATGCCCAAAATCGCCCCATTGAGATAAATATTCTCCCGGCCTGAAAGTTCTGGGTGGAAACCCGTCCCCACTTCCAATAGAGAACCAACCCTGCCATGGATCTCGCCGTAGCCTTCCGTGGGATTGGTCACCCGGGAAAGAACCTTCAATAAAGTGGACTTCCCGGCGCCGTTACGGCCAACAATACCCAGTACCTGGCCCCTCTTTACATTGAAAGAGATATCTTTCAGCGCCCAGATATGCGAAGGATCATCTTTATATTTATCCCCATTTCCGCCCATGATATGCCGCAGCCGGTTGAACCCATTGACCAGGACATCCCGCAAGGTGTCTGGCCTTTCCTGCGCCAGCCCAATACGGTATTGCTTAGAGATATTTTCAAGTCGGATTACGATATCAGACATAATTTCCTATACAATATCGGCGAAGGTTTTTTCCATCCGCCGGAAATAGAAAAGTCCACCAAACAGCAAGATCAGGACCATGCCCACAGAGAATGCCAGGGTCACATCCGGCGAGTCACCGCCGACAAGCGCCCAGCGAAAACCCTGAATGATACCCACAATGGGGTTGAGACCGTATAACGAGCGCCAGATGCCTTCCGGGATGGTATCAATGGGGTAAACAATGGGGGAAGCATACATTAAAACTTGAATGAGAAAAGGTACCATGTGTTGAACGTCACGATATTGGACATTCAACGCGGACAGCCATAATCCCATCGACAGCGCAGTCAGCAGAGCCAACACAATCAACGGCAGTAACCACAGCATATTCCAGCCGGGCCAATAGCGATAATAAGCCATGACGCCCAGCAGTACAATAAATGAAATACCAAAATCGACCAGTGCGGCCATTACCGATGAAATGGGGATGACAAGTCTGGGGAAATAGATCTTGGTGATCAAATTAGCGTTGCCCACCAAACTGACGCTCGAACGCTGCAGGGCTGTAGAAAACAACTGCCAGGGGAGCAAAGCCGTCAACGAAAACAGAGGATAGGGGATGTTCTGGGAGGGGGTTCTGAGCAGGTTGCCGAAAATCACCGTGAAAACAACCATAGTCACCAAGGGTTGGATGATCGCCCAGGCGATACCTAGGATGGCCTGTTTGTAACGCACTTTGATGTCACGCCAAGTCAAGAAAAAAACTAATTCCCGATAGCGCCATAATTCCTTAAAATTAATCGACAACCAGCCTTTGGAAGGTTGAAGGGTGATTACAGGAATTGTCGCTTTATTTTGTTGGCTGTTTTCCATAACAACTCCGCTTATTGACGATGTTCCAGATACCAGTCAATGGTATTCTTCAACCCCTCATCAAAATCCGTTTGGGCGGTGAAACCAAAACGCTCTTCGGCTCGGGTAGTATCCAATGCGCGCCGCGGCTGACCGTTAGGCTTGCTGGTATCCCAAACGAGTTCTCCCTCAAAGTCCGTCATCTTGGCTATCTTCTCAACCAGATCTTTGATACTGATCTCAAATCCCGACCCGATATTAACCGGATCGGACTGATTGTATCGCTCCGTTGCCAAGGCAATACCCCGAGCGGCATCTTCCACGTAGATAAATTCCCGGGTGGGTGACCCATCACCCCAAACGACAATATGATCCTTCCCCGCCTCCTTGGCTTCAACACATTTGCGGATCAAAGCCGGAATGACATGAGAGCTGCGCGGGTCAAAATTATCACCTGGACCATAAAGATTTACCGGCAGCAGGAATAGGCTGTTGAACCCATACTGCTGGCGGTAAGCCTGGGATTGAACCAGAAGCATTTTCTTGGCCAACCCATAGGGAGCATTGGTTTCTTCAGGGTAACCCTTCCAAAGGTCGACTTCTTTAAAAGGTACGGGGGTGAATTTGGGATAAGCGCACACCGTACCAATCGCCACGAACTTTTCAACGCTGCGCTGATAAGCCTGGTGTATCAACTGAACGCCCATCATCAGGTTGTCATAGAAGAATTCGGCTGGATGCTCGCGATTCGCGCCAATCCCGCCCACGTGAGCCGCCAGATGAATGATCACATCCGGGTGAGCATCATCCAACATTCGTTCAATGGCTTCCGGATCAACTAGATCATACTCTTCAATCATGGGCACAAAAATATCCTTCGCGCCGCGCTGTTGAATTTCCTTGATCAAAAAAGTCCCCAGGAAACCCGCGCCCCCCGTGACGCAGATCTTTTTGTTTGCCCAGTCCAACTTTTTATCCATCTGACCTCTTCATCATTTTATTGACTCTTTATTCTCAAAATCAAGCCGGACACGCAACTCCTCCACAACCAACACGGGGGCATCTGGGTGTTCCGTCAAGGTGAAATGCTGCTCCATACAAGTTAGCCGGCATACATCTGCAATGTCGCCATCACCTGCCAGACGAACAGAATGTACACCCTGTTCCTGCAGCTTCCCAAGCAACGTCGTGACACGTTTGCGAACCTGTCGAAAAAGCCTGAAAGATTCTCGAATATAAGACAATGTTAATTTCGCTCTTAATGAAATTCCTTCCGGAGTAATAATATACCGTAATTTACGACGCCTGGCGCGTTTAACTTTAATATAGCCTTTTTCAATCAAACGTTTCAAATGCCAATTGACGGTTCCAATGGCAACGCCTAAATCTTCTGCCAGCTTTGCCTGGGAGATATCTGGGTCAGCCTCTACTTGCTGCAAGAGCGCCAGATCACGATATTGGTCATCATCCTGAGTCATTTCAATCATAATTCAATAAATGAATTATAACTATTCCCCTTCTGACGTCAAGGCGGGGTTAGGATGCTTGCGATCCCGTATCCAACCAACAATAAGTATTAAAAGACTGGCAGCAAGTGCCATAATCGCTGCCTCTGGTAAGCTCAGATGTAGATCCACGGACCAATATCTCCGGCTGTACCACATCAGGAGAAACACGACGAAAACACCCTCAATTAAAAATATGCGGGTCAACCAGCGGTCCTTATGGACTCGAGCGAAATTTAACCCCCATCCCGCCAACACAGCCATCCACGGCAAGAAAATCGTCCGATACCGGGGATTGTCCCATTGATCCCCCCCTGCCCGGACGGAAGCGATAAGAGTCCAGGTGAAGACAACTACAACCATGATGAACAACCAACGTCTCTTTTCCTTTGGGGCTGCTTTCCAAAGGCGTATGACAACATAGATCAACAGCGGCAAAAGGACATACCATCCTAGTGAACGAAAAATCGCCAAGCCGCGCCAAATCCAGGGACCAGATGCCGTTATCGCAGCGGGAAGCAAAGGTTGCAGCAGGCCATAAACCACAATAAAGGGTAAGTGCAGATTTTTAGGAATATTCTCCAATTGAGCCTGAACCATCCCCGACCAACGCACAGTTAAGTACATATCCCAGCGGACAACTTCTCGCATCCAATCTCTGAATAACAGGAGGATTACCGCGCTTCCCAGGGCTACCGCCCCCCAACCGACATATTTTAGCCAGCGTTTTTCAAGTCTGCCCGATTCTACAACCCAGATCCATAATAGAACCACACCAAAGACTGGCAGGGCAACGCGGAATGAAAACAACCAAAGGCCAACCATGCTGACAATAAACGCAGGAATAGCCCATTTAAGATTTTTGCGATCCAGCCAACTTGTCCCAGCCCAGAAAATAACCGTGATGAAGAGGATATAAAATGGTTCGCGCATCTGGGAAGACCCCAACAGCACACCCTCAGGGTAAAGGGCAAGAAACCAACTGCCCATCGTGGCGATTTTCCACCCAAACTGACGTTGAACTGTGCTGAAGAAAAAGGGCAAACCCAACACCATTGCCCCAGCGGCGATCATCATCATTAACAATGGACGATGAGCGTCTGGACTAAGAAAACGATAAACTGCGGCACTCAATGCCAGCATTCCGCCATACTGATCCGTGCTGTATTCATCACTGAACGCCTGCGTCAGGGATTGATCCGATTGCGCCAGTGCCCAGGCTTGATGGTCCCTTCGATAAGCGTCATTGAAGACGTATCCTGCCTGCTGCACTTCCTGCTCATAGCCAAACCGCGGCAGGCTCCAAACCAAAAAAACACCTAACAGTAATCGGATGGCAAAAGCAACCAACATGATCCGGGCCAACGCTTTTCCTTTTCCTGCTGCGCGCCAGGCCATGAAAGATAAACCGCCAATACAAAAAAATAACAAAGAACCCGATAAAAATCCCTGAGTGAAATTACCCAGGTTAAATAACCCCTGGACAGCCGCCCCAAGGAGGAGGCTCAGACCAGCAATCACAGCGATACAAAAGCCGGTCATATTAAGTAATTTTTTCTGTTGCATATATATTATTACTCCAAATTAATTAATACTCACTCGGGTTCCTCAAAATTTCAGCAAAATACCATCAGCTGCCGAACAAGATTGTTAAAAAAATCCCATTAAAAAGCTTTGATGGATCCCCCCCAATAATACCAAATAAAACCAGTACAGTTCTTATATTCCTGTCTTCTTCCATATCAGCCATCTACAGAAAGCCTTTTAAAGCACGTGCTTGCCGAGAACGCCAGGAATAATCTTCAACAGCGCGTCTTGCGTTCTTCCCTAACCGATCACGTTTTTCTGGATCGGCTTTCAAGGCTTGTAAGGCCTTCTTCCAATAAGATACATCCTCAGGGGGGCAAAACACAGCCGTCTCTTCTTCTAATACCTCGTGAATGACGGGCAAATCGCTGCTCAGAATGGGCCTCCCTGCTGCCATATACTCAAACATCTTCATCGGGCTGGCGATTTCGGCTGTATCCCCACCGCCGCTCCCCTCGATAGCAGTGCCGTAGGGCATCAGCAGCACATCGGATGCTGCCTGATATTTCGGCAGGTCAGCATTATCCACAAAACCCGTCAAGGTGACGTTCTCTATTCCCTCTGTCCGCAAGCGATCCTCCCAAAGCGCTACATCGGCTGACCCGCCGCCTACCCACAAAAAGTTAATATTAGGGAGTTGTTGTGCTAAATCCGCCATTAAGCTCATGCCGCGCCCTGCGTAAAAATGCCCCGTATAGCCAGCCGTGAACCCCTCCGGCAAGTTCAAATCCCGCCGGGCTTGGCTGGGCGCAGGCAAATTTTGATAACGCTCCAATTCAACGCCGTTTGGCGCGACAATAACCTCCGATTCTCTCACCCATTTATCCATCTCCGTAAAGAGGACATCCCGAAGGGCGTGGGTATTGGTCAAGAGACGGTGCGGGGTTTTTGCCTGACAGAACCGGCGAAAAAGCCAGGGACCCAATCGTCCCGTGACCCGGTCGTGGAGTTCCAGGATGGTGGGCATACCCCGCCAAAGGGCTAACACGCTGGCCTGTAGAACCCAGGTGTAGATCAAATCTGGCTTCATCTTCCGGGCGGCTTGAATTGCTTTTAATGCAAAATCATAGCGCCGAAAAGCAAGGTTTTCTTCGATCCAAGTGATCTCAAACTGCTGCTTTAGTCCGTAGGGTTGTTTTATCTCATCCCAATCAGTTTCAGTCTCCCCGGGGACAAGCAAACAAACCTCATGCCCCAATTCCACCAAGGCATGGGCTGCTTTAACAGCCTGAATGCTGTTAGCCGTATTCGAGGGGACAAATGAAGCTGATATACAAACAATTTTCATTAATGCACCTTTGGAGAAGTGTGGGTGGTCCAGCGTCTTAGCAATACTGACATTCAGTTTTTGAGATAACGATATTGATTGCATTTATACCACATGTGACTTAACTCAGCTTAAGTCTTCCAGTGTGCTTAGCCTGATTAATTGATTAAGATGAATACATGTCATTAATTCAAAATGATATGTTCAAAATATTTTATCTTCTTTCATGATTTGAAGTAGAATAAGTATCTTCTGATAGGTTGGTGTGTTAAAAGGAATAAAGACAACAGGGATCAGAATCTTGAAAAACAGCAGAAATAAGAATTTATCCATAAAGGGGCTATTTGCACAACCCTTCGTCATTCGTCTGGCGATGTTTATCGGAAAAACCCTGCCCTACCGCTTCGGCGTGAGGGCCGCGTCCGCCATTGGCACAGTGTTAGGAAGCATCCCTTTCAGTGGAATGGTCAAAGCAGTGCGAGCAAACCAATATGTCATCCATGACCAAAACCTCAGCAAAAAGGAATTAAACAAAATCCCAAAGATCATTTTTCGTTCAGCGGCAAAATGTCTATTCGATTATTTCCACTACCTGCCCCAGTCGGAAAAATTGAGCGAAATCGTCCATTACAGCCCCCAATCTGAGATCGCGTTTGAACGTATTCGAAACCATCAACCCTGTGTAATCGTCTGCCCGCATTTGAGCAATTTTGACCTGATGGGCTACGCGCTGTCTTTGATCGGTTTGGAAGTACAGGTGCTTTCCTTCCCAAATCCGACCTCATCCTACAAATTTCAGAATCAAATCCGGGAGAGCATGGGCATCCTCGTCACACCGATGAGCCTGAGCGCCTTCAGGCAAGCCAGGCAGCGGCTTCAAGACGGTGGGAGCGTCCTGACCGGCCTTGACCGGCCTCTGCCAAGTCCGCAGACGAGTAAATATCGTCCAACCTTCTTTGGGTATGAGACCAATCTTCCGGTGACTTATGTCCGGATGGCCATCGAAGCCGATGCCCCTGTGATCATTATGGCTGCTACCTCCCAGCCGGACGGCACATACTGCCTGGAAAGTTCCAAACCCCTGTGGATGGAACCGTCGGATGACCTTGAGACTGAAGTTATCAATAATGCCAATAAGGTATTGCAAGAAGCCGAGGGTTTAATTAAAAAATACGCCTACCAGTGGGCCATGTTCTATCCCATCTGGCCGCAATTCCTGGGCATCTAAAACAAATTAGTGAAAGAAAAAATATGTCAAAAGTAGAAAAACATGAACGAGAAAACGATATTCTCCTTGGCTTTCTCGAAAGGCCAGCCTTGGAGTGGCTGGCCAAGCATATGCCACAATGGGTCACTCCAGACACCTTAACAGGAATTGGCGTTTTTGCCTCGATATTGATTTTTGTTAGTTACATCCTCACCAACATCAGTCCCCATTTTCTATGGCTCGCCAGCCTGGGATTTATCCTCAATTGGTTTGGCGACAGCCTGGACGGCACCCTGGCGCGGTATCGGCACATTGAACGCCCCCGCTATGGCTTCCTAGTTGATCACTGGGTGGATGCCATCAGCACCGTGTTGATATTTCTGGGACTGGGCCTTTCGCCCTATGTGGATTTCACCGTTGGAGCCCTGGGCGTCATCGCCTACTTGCTGGTTTCGATCATGGTCTACCTCATCACTTATGTGACAGGCATTTTCCAGATCACCAATGCCAAGATCGGACCTACGGAAATCCGGGTCATCGCAGTCCTTTTGAATACAGCCATGTTCCTCATCGGCAACCCCACCTTTGCTCTGCCGATCTTCGGCCAGACCAGCCTGTATACCCTTGTGGTCGGCTTGATAGCCCTGGCGATGGTCATCTATTTCCTGGTCAACACCGGCATCCAGGCTCGTCGATTGGCCTTGCTGGATGAGAAACGGCTTGAACGAAAGCAGGAAAAGGAAGTGGCATCACAAGACGATGTCCCTCAAGAGCCCACCAACGATGCTCAGGAAGCAGCCAGTAAATCATAATAGCCTCATCTCGAAAAACAGCTTATCCTTTTTAATGTTCGGTCATTTTGAAATGATATAATTCAGCCATGATCAAACTCCTCCATTTTACTGACGCACATATTGATATGGCCAACTACGGCAAACATGATCCCCAAACGGGACTGCCCATGCGGGTCATGGACTTCCTCAAATCGCTGGATGAAATTGTGGATACAGCGATTGATGAAAAGGTGGATCTGGTCATCTTTGCCGGCGACGCCTACAAGGATCGCTCCCCCGCCCCCACCTATCAGCGGGAGTGGGGCAAGCGCATCATGCGCCTTTCCCATGCGGGCATCCTCACCCTGCTGCTGACGGGCAACCACGATATCTCCCCCGCCACCGGCCGCGCCCATGCCATCCAGGAGTTTGATACTCTGGAAGTGCCCCATGTACGGGTGCTCAACAAACCCCAATTCCTGACCTCTGAAGAACTGGAAGGCCTTCCCGTGCAGGTCTTAGCCTTGCCCTGGATTTCCCGATCTGGCTTCATGGCCAGCCTGGAACTCAGCGGCGCAGACCCCGAAGAAGTCTATCAAGCCCTCGGAAAACGCCTGGGGGACTTAATGGATGCTTGGCTGGAGGATGCTGACCCAGAACTGCCGATGATTTTGACAGCTCATGCTTCCGTGGAAGGAGCGCAATATGGCAATGAGCGCATGGTTATGCTGGGTAGGGACGTTGTCCTGCCCCCTGCTCTGGTGAAGGACACACGGCTGGATTACGTCGCTTTGGGACATATCCATAAAGCCCAAAACCTCAACGAAGGAGGGCATCCCCCCGTGATTTACCCCGGCTCCATTGAGCGGGTGGATTTCGGCGAGGCGAAGGATAAAAAATACTTCGTCACTGCATCCGTGGCCAAAGGCGATACACAAGTCACCTGGCGAGAATTGGATCACATCCGGCCCTTCATTGATATTAAAGTTGTGTTGGATTCGGATGAGGCAATCAATCCGAAACTGCAAGAAGCTCTCCCCTCACAGGAAGAGATGGAAGACGCCATCGTCCGCATGGTTATAGAATATCGTCGTGAATGGGAATCACTGATTGACGAAGCGACCTTGCGAAACTTGGCTGAACCTGCCTTTGAATTCCATCTGGTAAAACGGCCGCAGATGGAAGCCCGCGTCCGCCTGCCGGAGGGGCGCGCCGCCAGCAGCCTGGGGGTGGTGGAATTATTGGATATCTATTGGAATGCCACCAGCAAAGATATGGAAGCGGACAAGAAAGAAAAGCTAAACCAACTGGCCCAATCCATCATCAATGACATTGAGTAAGGTGCGCACCAATAATTTGTCTTCGTCACCCTCACCTCTATCCTCTCCCTCAGCGTGGGAGACGAGGAAGATCACTTAATGCGTTGATTTAATGGGATAGACAGATTTATTTTGGATTGTAAGTGATTAACCCCTATTCGGGCATGCACCTTCTTTGTGCGCACCAATAATTTCACATTGCCATGAATGTTACGCAGAACAACCCTGCGCACCCCATCGAAGATCACGGTCATTTGCTTGACACTGGGGTGCCTTTTTCGTATAATTCCATACGCCTTCCTCGATAGCTCAATTGGCAGAGCGAGCGGCTGTTAACCGTTAGGTTCCAGGTTCGAGTCCTGGTCGAGGAGCTCTTTCTATTTAAAAAAATTCACTCATTTCCAGAGTTATAATAAAGTTAATCATAAACGATCGATAATATTTAATTTGACCAAAGGTAAATGAATCCCGCAGCGAAATTCATCAAAACGATAAAAGGATGGGCCGAGGACAGGGAGGATATCCGCGCCCTGATCCTGATCGGTTCTCATGCACAAAAAGGGGAAACCGATCATCTTTCGGATATTGACCTATGTTTCTTCGTGACCGACACCGCTCTTTTCAAGGAATCAACAGCTTGGCTGGATGACATTGCACCAACCTGGCTTTCTTTCACAGAGCAAGAAGGGGGTAATATTATCATCGAAGCCTTGCACGAGGATGGTTTCCTGGTTGAATACATCTTCTTCCCCATCTCGGCGTTGGAACACATGCAGAAAAAATTGCCAACCCATTTTGATCTGGGTTTCAAAGTTCTCCTGGACAAGGATAAGCGGACAAAGGGGCTTCCTAAAGCCAGCGGTGGTTATAGCCCGCCCGAGCCTCCCACTCCCGAAGATTTTCACCAAACCATCCACCGCTTTTGGTTCAATGCCCATCAAGTCGCCAAATACATCTGGCGGGGCGAACTCTGGCGCGCCAAGCATTATGACTGGCAGCTCAAGGGACAACTGCTCCGTATGATGGGCTGGCATGCAGCACAGATCGGCAAACAAACAGCTTTTACAACCTACCAGGGTAAGGCCCTGAAGAAATGGATCGATCCTCAAACCTATACGGCATTGATGGCCGCCTTCGGGCGCTTCTACCCGGCGGATAGCTGGCGCGCTCTGGATGAAACAGTCAAACTTTTCACCCGATTGGCAAAAGAGACAGCTCAAACCCTGGACATGGCTTATCCTCAAGAGCTGGAGGATCACCTCAATGCCTTTATCCAAGACCTTGAATCCAATCCTAAATAAGGCAATCACAAGAAAGCCACAGCATTAAAATTTGTGATATAATTTTTCGGTCAAAAACAAAATTAGAGTTTATTAACTTGAATTCCCCATTCACCCCTGGTTTACGCCGGCCGGGGGTGTTCATTTTTTAACTTGCACGAGCATTATAAACAACATCGCTGTTGACTTTGCTTTCTCTATCCGATAAAATTTTTATTGAAAATATTTTTCAATAAGGAAGACTGATGAATTTAAAGGATAAACTCAATCGGGAAGGACTCCGGCTGACCCATCCACGTCAGGTGGTGATGTCCATCCTGGAGTCTGCCTCTGTCCCCCTCACACCCCAAACCATCTATCAACGCTCCCTTGAAGAAGATGAGGACATTGGCTTGGTCACGGTTTACCGCACGCTGGATTTGCTGACAGAGCTATCCCTGGTCAGCCGTGTCCACGGCACAGACGCGTGTATTGGGTATGCCCTCACCTCCCCGGGACACCACCACCACCTGGTGTGCCGAATGTGCAATAAAGTTGTTGAGTTTTCCGGCACAGATGCGCTTGCTTCTTTTATTGAAGGGATTGAGCAAAAAACGAATTTCATTGTAGACGGGCACCTTTTACAGCTCTATGGAGTCTGCCCGGAATGTCAGAAAGAAAAAACAAAGCATGGTTAATAAACATAAAGTCATTACGCTATTATTCATCCTGCCGCTCCTATTGACCGCCTGTCAGGGAGCCCAACAAACTGAAGGGGAAAGAATCCCCCTCACCATCACCGTCAGCATCCTCCCCCAGGCGTATTTCGTGGAACGCATTGCTGGCGATGCGGTCATTATCAATGTCATGGTGGGGCCGGGAGAAGAGGCGCACACCTACGAACCCTCTCCCGAACAAATGAAAACACTCAGCCATTCCCCAATCTTTTTCAGTATTGGCGTTGAATATGAGGAAACCTGGATTCCTCGTTTCAAGGATATCAACCCTGAATTAGCGGTTGTTGACAGCGCTGCCGGGATCGAGCGCATCCCCATGACGGACGGTCATGCGCATGAGGAAGAAACCGAAGCGCACGACGAAGAAGGACAAACGGACCCCCACGTCTGGCTTTCCCCCCAAAACGGAAAACTCATCGCCCAAAACATCCTTGCCGTGCTGACCGAGCTCGCGCCCGAACAGTCTGAGGCCTTCAATGAAAATTACGATAACCTGATCGCGGATATTGATGCGCTGGATTCCCGAATCCAAACCATCCTCGATGGTGCTGAAGGGCGTGCCTTCATGGTCTTTCACCCCGCCTGGGGCTACTTCGCCCATGACTACGACCTGGAACAAATCCCCGTGCAGGTAGGCGGGCAGGATCCCAGCGTCAGTGAGCTGGCAGAGTTGGTCGATCAAGCCCGTGAAGAAAACATCCAGGTGGTCTTCATCCAACCCTCATTCAGCAGCACCGATGCTCAGGCCATCGCTGAAGAGGTCAACGGCGAAGTGGCTGTCGTGGATCCCCTGGCGCGGGATTGGCTGAGCAACCTGGAAACAGTCGCGGAAGCCTTTGCTGAGGCTCTGAACCAATGAAAAAGTTCATTATGAAACGAGAACGTAAATGACAAAAACAACACCCTCAACACAACCCATAATAGAGATCCATAACCTCTACGCCAACTATGACGGCGACACGGTGCTTGAGGATATCAATCTGACAGTCGAAAAAAATGATTTCATCGGTCTGATCGGACCCAACGGTGGAGGAAAAACCACTTTGCTGAAAATCATCCTGGGACTGCTCCAACCTCAAAAGGGGAACATCCGGGTAATGGGCACCACGCCTAAACATGGCCGACGTCATATCGGATACGTCCCTCAATTTGCTGTCTTTGATACCGATTTTCCCATCAGTGTTCAGGATGTGGTCAGAATGGGGCGACTGGGGCCGCACAGGATGTTCAAACCCTATACCAAGCAAGATGATGATGTGGTATTGGAGCGTCTGTCATGGGTGAATATGCTGGATCATAAAACCGAGGCGCTCAATGAACTTTCCGGCGGTCAACGTCAGCGGGTATATATCGCACGGGCATTGGCAAACGAACCCGCATTACTCCTCTTGGACGAACCCACAGTGAGTGTTGATATTGAAGCCAGAACAAAGATCTACGAATTACTGCACGACATCAATCAAAATGGGGTTACCATCCTTCTGGTGTCCCATGATTTGAACGTCATTTCCAGTTATGTCAAAACCATTGCTTGCTTGAACTGCACCTTGTATTATCACAATGAGAAAGAAATCACGGCCGAGATGCTGAAAACAGGCTATAACTGCCCCGTGGACCTGATCGCCCACGGCCTGCCGCATCGCGTCCTGGCACCCCACGAGGAGGAATCATGAGCGGCCTCCTCAGCTACGGTTTCATGCGCAACGCCCTAGCGGCTGGAGTCCTGGTCAGTCTGGCCTGCGGCGTCATTGGCACCCTGGTCGTCCTGAAGCGGATGGTGTTCATTTCAGGCGGCGTCGCACATACCGCCTATGGGGGCGTGGGATTGGCATTCTACCTGGGCGTCAATCCTATGCTGGGTGCTGTGGTTTTCAGTCTGCTGGCTTCTTTCTTGATGGGATACGTCCAGCGCAAGACGCGCCAGCGACAGGACACCCTAATCGGCGTGATGTGGGCGTTGGGCATGGCTATCGGCATTATCTTCGCCGACCTGACCCCTGGTTACAAAGCCGACTTGATGAGCTATCTCTTCGGCAGCATCCTGGCGGTGACCCAGACAGACTTATGGTTGATGCTGATCGTGGATGTGGTGGTTATTGGCGTGGTTGTTTTATTCTATAAAGAGCTGCAGGCAATGGCTTTCGATGAAACATTCGCCCGCACCCGCAACCTACCAGTGGATATGCTTTATCTGATCCTGATCGCCATGATCGGGTTGGCCGTGGTCATGCTGATGCGCGTTGTGGGGTTGATCATGATCATCGCCCTGCTGACCGTCCCGGCAGCGATTGGCACCCTGTTCCTCAAACATATGCATAAAATTATGTTTCTAGCCACCGGCCTGAGCCTGGTCTTTACCACCGGTGGGTTGATCCTGTCCTATTTCCTCAACCTGACCTCAGGTGCAACCATTATTTTAGTCTCCGGAGCAACGTATTTAATTGCCCTGGTTGTGCACCGTTTCTGTCACCGGTGCGTGGAATGAGAATGGGGTTCCAGCACAATTAACCATAGAACCTGGTTCTATCTGGATTGGGTTATAATTCTCTTGTACGCTTAAACCATCGGAAAAGCCACACACTAAGGAGGTTTATTGTGATAAAAGACACCTTGCGTGAAGCTGCAGAACGCATGCAAACCGCCATTAACTTACTTGAAGAGGATTTATCCAGTATTCGCACGGGCCGTGCCTCACCAGCGCTTGTTGAAAAACTGCCCGTGGAATATTATGGCACCAATACATCCATGATTCAACTGGCAACGATCAGCGTGCCGGAACCGCGCCAGCTTCTAATCCGGCCGTTTGACCCGGGATCTCTCAAAGATATCGAGCGCGCCATCATGGCCTCCGACCTGGGACTGACGCCCAACAGCGACGGCAAGGTCATCCGCCTGACCATGCCCCAGCTCACGGAAGAGCGGCGACGCGAACTCGTCAAAGTCGTCCACAACCGCATGGAGGAAACCCGCGTGAAAATCCGCAACGTCCGCCGGGACCTCATTCGGGACCTGCGCGAGTTTGAGAAGGAAGGCTTGATCTCAGAAGATGAGCAGGAGCGCGGCGAGAAAGAACTCCAGGACCTGACCGATAGGATGAACGACAAGGTGGAGGATATCGGCGAACGTAAAGAGAAAGAGATTATGGAAGTCTGATCTAAAATGACAGCAGAAACAGACGAAGGACAATTCTCAAAAATTCCACAGCATGTGGCCATCATCATGGATGGCAACGGCCGCTGGGCCAAAGCGCGCGGCCTGCCCCGTGTGGCAGGACACCGCGCTGGCACGGAAAACCTGCGCACGATCATCCGAGCCAGCGCGGAATTTGGCATCCAATATCTCACCCTTTACGCCTTCTCCACAGAAAACTGGAACCGCCCCAAGGCAGAAGTGGAAGGATTGTTGCGCATCCTTTCTGAAGTGATTGACAAAGAAATTGATGAATTAAATGAACAAGGCGCCCGGTTACTGCATATCGGTCACTTGGAGGGGCTTTCTAAAACGCTCCAGAAAAAAGTCCGTGACGCCATAGACCTGACCAAAGACAACCGCCGTATCACCATCGTCCTAGCCTTCAATTACGGCGGGCGGGATGAGATCATCCATGCCATCAAGAACATACTCAAAGACGAGGTGGATCCGGAGGACGTGAATGAGGAATTGGTTGATCGATACTTGTTCACCGACGGGATCCCCGACCCCGATTTGGTCATCCGCACATCTGGTGAGCAGCGTACTAGTAATTTCCTGCCCTGGCAATCCGTTTATTCCGAGTGGGTTTTCCCGGAAGTTTACTGGCCCGATTTTGACAAGGAGGCATTAAGGAAAGCCCTTGAAGATTATGACAGCCGAGAACGGCGGTACGGCGGCTTGCGGGAATCTTGAACGGCTTAAAGGACATCATATGTTAAAACAACGGGTAAGAGCGGCAGTGATCTTCGTGCCGCTCGTTTTAATTCTGATCTACTTTGGCGGCTGGGCTTTCAACCTGTTTATTATCATCATCCTGCTGATGGCAGCCTACGAATATGCCGGCCTATATAAGAAGATGGGATTTTATCCTTCTCTGGCCGCGCTATTGTTTGGCGTCCTTGTACTGGCCCTCCGACGCTGGGTCTCATTTGGCCGTTATGACAGCCTTCCGTACTTAATCGTGTGGCTGGTGACCATCCTCATCGCGCTCATTGCGTATGAAAAAGGATCGAGAGAAGCTGCCGTCAACTTTGCCATCACCCTGGCGGGGATATTGTATATCGGTTGGATCGGCGGTTTTTTCATCACCCTGCGGGCGTTGCCCGAAGGGCGCGGCTGGATGCTGACCGCGCTGCCATCAGTCTGGCTGGCGGATTCAGGGGCTTATTTCATCGGGAAATGGCTGGGGAAACGACAAATGACCCCAAGGCTCAGCCCAAACAAAACATGGGCGGGTTATATCGATGCGGTCCTGACCGGCACCGTCAGCGGCCTGCTGCTGGTGCTGCTGTGGCGCGCTGTGGGCTTCCTGCCAGCGGAGACGCCTCTGTGGCAGGGCCTGGTCATGGGCTTTGCCCTGTCCGCCCTCACGCCGGTGGGCGACCTGCTGATCAGCCTGCTCAAGCGCACGGCGGGGGTAAAGGATACCAGCAACCTGATCCCCGGTCACGGCGGCATCCTGGACCGCATCGACACCTGGATCTGGGCCGCGATGCTGGGGTATTTTCTGGTGATGGTGTTTTAAGTAGGGTGGGTTGGCAACCCACCAAACCATCATTTATCCTCTCATTCGCCAAAATACTTGTCTTCTTGATGAAATAAGACACTTTTCCCCCATTCACGATCATAAAAACCAGACCTGACATATTGATGGAATGATGACCATTTCCATTCAACAACAGAATTAACCAATCCATGTTTAACTGGATTGTAATGAATGTAATCAATGTGCGTATTTAGATCATTCTCATCCCGGATGAAATGTTCCCAATAACACCTTTGCCATATCGCCGCCTCGTTTTTCCTTTGCCGGGATTCATTCCGCGGCGCGCCCGGCCCAATGTTGTTCAGATAGGCTCTTGTAAACAGGCGCTTAATCTCACGGATACGCACCGGATAATCCGCATCATCTTCAGGCAAACGCATCAAAACATGGATGTGATCTGGAAGGAAGCAGACAGCCTCAGTTTTAAAAGGCAATCGAGACTTGACATTAACGAAAGCATTATGGAGATATTTCCGGGCTTTAGGATTTTTAAATATCGGCACACGACGATAGGTTACGATCGTGATAAAGTACGTCCCACCCTTAATGAAGACCCTCCTGTATTCCGGCATGACATTATTTTATCTAGTTTTTGTTGTTTGGTGGGTTGGCAACCCACCCTACAACTAATTTTTCTTTCCGTAATTCATTCCATAAGAGCGATTCAGCAAGGGTGGGTGTTTTACGCATCTCGCGAGCGCATTCAATAAGCTTTTCGCGGGTTTGTCTTGGAATTTCTTCATTTTTATTCATGAGACAAAGCCTTGGATTATTGACCCCATCCCCGGCCCTTCCCCTCGGCGAGGGGAAGGGTGGCCGCGCAGCAGACGGGAAGGGGTGCTTCATAAACATCCTAATACCCAATACCTCGTACCTACTACCTATTCTTCACGGCAGGTCAAAATAAATCTCCCACTCCCCGCCCTTGGGCTGCAGCGTCTCTGAGCTGTTGCCGACGATCACGATCCAGGTTTTGCCGGGCTTGAAGGGCAGCGAGTCCCCCTCCGGCGTTTCGAAGATGATAGGCCGGTCAGGCTCGGGGACGCGCCAGGTCCCATAGGTCAACACGCCGTCCCGGAAGTGAAGGGCGGGTTGGTACCCCTCGGCCTTCGTGATGACGATATCATGCAGTGATGGGGCATATTCAATATATTCGGCATACATGACCACCAGGTTGTCAAAGACAATAGGCTTTCCGTTATTGCGGTCGGTCATGGGCTCCAGGTCCAGTCCGTTTTCCGTCTCCGTCTCCATCCACAAGTGATAGGTGCCGTCCTCAGCGTCATAGCGCCATTCCATGATGCTGAAATTGGCGTATTCCACACGCAGGGAAGCGCCCTTGGCATCGCCGGAGGGTGGCTGCGCATCAAAGTAAATCCCACGCAGATCGGGTTGGGTATTGTCCACCCCGATGCTGACGGCGTATTCTGTCATGGCTGCCGAATCAGCGAAAACACCGGTTGCGCTGTGGGTCACCGTGCCGCACATGGGCGGGCAGGGCAGATCCGCAAAAGCCAGGGCTCGGTCACCCAGACCCTCAACGATCACCTCGTCCACCTGTGGGTCCGCATCGCCATAAGCCAGCAAGCCCTGGTACAGGTTGACGAGTTGTGGGTCGACCAGCCGGCCGGAGCGGATAGGCCCAATCTTGTCAGCGTTCTCGCCGTAATAAAGCGCCAAAAAACGGTTCATCTGGTGACCGATGAAATATTCGAAGACGATATCCGCGCTGGAGAGGCCAGCGTGGGGCCGGCCAAGTCTCGGCCAATTGGAGACCTTTACCATCACCGGCCTTCGTTCCAGGTTTCCCAGGTTTTCCACGGCCAACCCCGTCAAAGGATTCACGCCGGGATCGAAGTTGAAATAAGTGGCCGGTTGTGTGGATGTCCTGGACGGGGCGATGATACCATCGGGCAGGAGTGTCGGTGTGCGTGTCCAGGTTGGGGAATGGGTCAGTGTAGAGGTGGAAGCGATAGGGGTGTTTTCTGTCAGTGAGGGTGTCGTCAGATAAGGATTGGGTTCCCCCGTGCCGACGGATGTGCAAGCGGAGAGAGCTGCAGCCAGAAAAACCAAAATAATCGCATGCCATTTGAACATGGCATTATTGTATCATCAAGGCCAAGTGAAATATAATAGCGTTTTCCTCACCAGAATAAAATTGTTATCCTTCTAGTCTCAATGGCAGAGAAACCCATCTTTAATAATGCCTATTAAAGCCTTCCTTTTGAACGCAGCGAGACACCCAAAGGGCAACGGATAAGGTTTCTTGAGTAAATTAAAGTCTCCGAAATCCCAAGTGGAGTCTACGATTACCCTGTTTTCCTCCCAATAACCCTTGACAGCGAATATTGTTAATGATATGATGGTCGTGTAAACGCTTACAAAACAGTTGTTAATATTATTTAATATAAAATAGCGTTTTCGAATCAATAATTCACCTCATTACCAAGAAATACCCAAATTTTCAGTCTGAGAAGGACGTTTTCAGGCAAAAACAATAAAAATATTAACAAATTATCAATAATTATGTAAACGCTTACAAGACTATGGATAAAAAAGGATCATCAAAAGTCACCATTTTCGATGTTGCCGCTGAGGCAGGTGTGTCCTTCGGCACTGTTTCCCGCGTCATCAATGACGATGTTCATGTCAAAAAGGAAACCCGAGCCCGTGTCTGGGAGGCAGTAGACCGGCTGAATTATGTCGTCAACCGGCAGGCGCGCAGCCTGGCCGGCGGCAAGACCAACAGCATCGGTGTACTGGTGCCTGATTTGGGAACGGGTTATATCGGCGAGATCATTCGGGGTATTGATGCAGAACTCAGCCTGGCAGACCTTGACCTGATCCTGTATACCACCCATCGTGCGCCCTCCAAAGAGGCCAATTACGTCGCCAACCTCGCTCGGGGAATGGTAGATGGGCTGCTCCTCGTCCTCCCCCGCCGACCAGCTGATTTCATCGACACCCTCACTCAGCGGCATTTCCCCTTTGTGCTCATCGACCACCAAGGCACCGGCAGCGATTGTCCTGCGGTCGGCGCCATGAACTGGTCCGGCGGATACAGCGCCACAGAATATCTCATCAAACTCGGTCATAAGCGGATCGGCTTTATCACGGGCTGGAAAGACCTGGGGTGCGCTCTGGACCGTCTGGCAGGTTATCGCTCGGCCCTGCGCACGTACCATATCGAAGAAGATCCCGACCTCATCTATGAAGGCGAATTCTTCCAAACAGACGGCCACGCCGGCGCCAACGCATTCCTAAACTTGCCTCATCCGCCAACGGCCATCTTTGCTTCAAATGACGTCATGGCGATGGGCGCCATGGATGCCATTCGTAACCGCGGCCTGCACATTCCGGATGATATCTCTGTGATTGGTTTTGACGACATCCCCCAGGCCTCTCTGGTTCGTCCGGCCCTGACCACGGTCAGCCAGCCCCTGGAAAAGATGGGGCGTGTGGCCACCCAGGTCCTTTTGGATCTCTTAGAAAACCCTGAAAAAGAAGGGGAACGCATTGAATTACCGACAGAACTGGTCATTCGCGATTCTTGCTGCGAGCTATCAGAAAAATAAACCCTTCATCATCATTAATCATCATCTCTGCAGGGAAAACTCATTAAGTGAGGAGGTGTTATCGAAAAAAGTTCACTAAGAAAACTTTTCGCACCAATTTCAACTATCGTTTTTGATTTCAGGAAGGAGAAAGTTTTATGTTACGCAAACTCATGACCCTCATCAGCATCGTACTGGTTGCGACCTTTGTGCTGACAGCCTGTGCACCAGCCGTAACGGAAGAACCCGAAGCGGTTGAAGAAACAGAAGCTGTAGTAGAGGAAGAAGAAGCTACAGAGGCGGAAGAAGTCGCTGAAGAAGAGGAAGAAGCAGAACCGGTCACTATTGAATGGTGGCATATCACAACCGCTGACGAGCAGAAAGCCGTTTGGCAGAAGCTCGCCGACGAATACATGGAAATGCATCCCAATGTGACCATTGAGATCACCGTGTTGGAGAACGAAGCCTTTAAAACCAAGCTGACCACTGTTATGCAATCCGGCACACCGCCAGACATTTTCCAGAGCTGGGGCGGCGGTACGATGAACCAATATGCCGAAGCCGGCTTGATGAAAGACATCACAGCCGATCTGGATGCCAATGATGGCGAATGGCGCAGCACCTTTGCACCAGGTGCCCTGGGTGTTTTCTCCTATCAGGGGAAGAACTATGGCGTTCCGTGGGATATGGGCATGGTTGGCATGTGGTACAACAAAGCCCTCTTCGCTGAAGCTGGCATTGATGCACCCCCCACCACGTGGGAGGAACTGCTCACAGACGTACAAACCCTCAAAGACGCAGGCATCACCCCCATCGCGGTTGGTGAAGGCGACAAATGGCCTGGTGCGTTCTGGTGGGAGTACCTCGCCACCCGCATCGGCGGTGAAGACGCATTCATGGCTGCTCAGGATCGAACTGGCAGCTTCGCTGCAGAACCCTTTGTCCAGGCTGGTGAAGAACTGGCGCGCTTAGTCGAAATGGAACCCTTCCAAGACGGCTACTTGGGCGCAACCTGGGGCGATGAAGCCACAGTGATGGGCAATGGTGAAGCCGCAATGGACTTGATGGGTCAATGGGCCCCCGGTGCATTCAAAGAGAACAGCGCCTCCGGCGAAGGTCTCGGCGACGATCTGGGTTGGTTCCAGTTCCCCATGGTTGAAGGCGGCGCTGGCGGTGCCAACGACGCAGTCGGCGGCGGCAACGGTTTCGGTATCGGCAAGGATGCCCCACCCGAGGCCATTGATTTCGTCAAATACCTGACCCGAGCCGAATCTCAGGTGCAATGTGCTGAGGTTGGCTTCTGCATTCCCGTCGTCAAAGGCGGAGAAGCAGGCTTAAGTGATCCGATCATGATCCAGATTCAGGAATCCTTTGCGCAAGCAGAGTATTTCCAACTCTATTACGATCAGGCACTGACCCCGGCATTGGGCAGCGTTGTCAATGACGCGATCCAGGGTATATTCGCTCAGACCATGACGCCAGAAGAAACGGCGCAAATGATCGAAGATTCCGCAGTCCAAGAATTAGAGTAAACTCACTATTAAGGAAGCGGGGATTGGTCAGGATAAGATCAATCCCCGCTTATTTTTCTAGAAGTGCGTCATTGGTTTAGTTTTGAAGGAGACCCGCAATGGCCGTGCAGTATCAACCCCAACCCGCACAAGAACCCAAAGTTTCTGAGGGTTATGGACTCACCCGGCAAGCTAAAAACCGAATAACCATCATCCTGTTCTTATTGCCCGCAATTATTCTCTTCACCGTTTTCATCATCTATCCTATTTTCCGTTCATTATATTTCAGCCTCTTTGATTGGAACGGTTTGGGTCCAGCGACGGATTTCGTCGGGTTGGAAAATTTTAAGAAAATACTGACGGATAAAATCTTTCAAAAAGCCGTCGTCAACAATCTACTCATCGCCGTCCTCTCCCTGGCCGTCCAGCTTCCCATCTCGCTGGCGATTGCCATCATGGTCGGGCGGAATTTTCCGGGTCGCGGCTTTTTCCGAACGATTTTTTTCCTGCCTTATGTCCTCTCAGAGGTGATCACAGCCATCATCTGGTTAAGCATGTTCAATCCCAACCCGGAACGGGGTTTTATCAACGCTATACTTGAATTGATCCCTGGTCTTGACCCAGTGGCAATGCTGGGGGATCCGGGATTGGTATTGATTGCCATCTTCATTGTGTTGAGTTGGAAATATTTTGGGCTGCACATGCTGCTCTTCATGGCAGGTCTGCAAAACATTCCGCACGAAATTGAAGAGGCAGCCTTGATTGACGGCGCCAACCGTTGGCAGATGCTGACCCGAATCACCATTCCGTTACTCGGCGGCACCCTGCGCACCAGCGCCTACCTCTCCATCCTGGGATCGCTGACACAGTTTACGCTGGTATGGGTGATGACCAAGGGCGGGCCGGTCAACGCCAGCGAAGTTATGGCCACCTACATGTATCGCTATGGCTTTGTGCGCTTCTGGCTGGGATACGGTTCTGCGGTAGCTATTGTGATGCTGCTCATCGCCCTAATCTTTTCCCTGGTCTATCGCCGTCTCATGGAACGTCAAGACTACTTAGCAGCGTGAAAGAAGGAGTTATTCATGGCAAAATTTGGCAAACGACACGCAGGTGACTCTAAAAAGGTCATCCCCATCATCCTTAAATATCTGTTTCTCATCATCCTGACGCTGGTAATCCTGACGCCCATTGTGATACTAATTTTTGGCAGCTTGAAAACCCGCGGGGAGATGTATTCCCGACCGTATACCATCCCCAATCCGCCCAGGATTGAGAATTATGTGCGGGTCGTCACACAGTCCACCTTCTGGAAATTATTACTCAACAGCATCATCGTCATGCTCGGCACCACCTTTGGCGTGCTGTTGGTGTGTAGCCTGGCTGCATTTATCTTCTCCCACTTTAATTTTCGCGGAAAAGGTTTCACGTATAACTTCTTGACCCTGGGTCTGATGTTCCCCATCACAGTTGCCATTATGCCCGTTTATCTGGTAATCCGCCAATTGACTCTGACAGACTCGCTCCTAGCGGTGATCCTGGTACAGACAGCCTTCAACATCTCCGGTAACATCATCATCCTTCGCAATTTCTTCAATGCCATCCCCCGTGAGCTTGAAGATGCGGCTTATATTGACGGCTGCACCGCCTTTGATTATTTCTGGCGCATCCTGCTGCCGCTGGCGCGCCCTGGGCTGTCGGCTGTCGCTGCGCTGACGATGATTGTCAGTTGGAACGACCTGCTGACGCCTCTGATTATGCTTAACGATGACGCGTTGTGGACCTTGCCCCTTGGCACCATGCAGTTCCAGGGACAATATGGGCAGGACCTGGCTCTGATTGCAGCTTTCGTCTCCATGGCTGCCCTCCCCACCGTCATCTTCTACTTGATCGCTGAAAAACAAATTGTGTCAGGCTTGACGGCCGGCGCCATCAAAGGATAAATTCTGGAATAACAACACAATGAAACAATTTATTACTTTTTTTTCGATTTTTTTACTACTGTCCATTCTCACATCAGCTTGCTCATCCTCAATAACGACTCCTATGGAAAACGAAACGTCTTCCCCCCGCTCTTTTGAGACCTGGGAATATCCCAACCTGTTTGCGGAATATTTGGGTAAATCGGATGAAGAAATTAAAGAGAAGATTGATAAAGCCTGGGAGCAACTTTTCTATGGGGATGATGATTATCAACGCATTTATTATCCTGTTGGCGAGGACATGGCTTATATCGAAGATATCGGCAACGGCGATGTGCGTTCTGAGGGTATGTCCTACGGCATGATGATCGCTGTGCAGTTGGATAAACAAGAAGAATTCAACCGGCTGTGGAAGTGGGCCAAGACCTATATGTACCAGGCGGACGGTCCCTATCGAGGTTACTTTGCCTGGCACTGCACCACGGAGGGCGAGAAACTGCACGCCAATCCAGCCTCTGATGGCGAGGAATGGTTCGCCACAGCCTTATTCTTTGCTGCTGGTCGCTGGGGCAATGGCGAGGGGATCTTCAATTACCAGACTGAAGCCCAGGCGATCCTGGACACCATGCTGCATAAGAATGAAGAGGACACAGGCTTGGCGACCAACATGTTTGATCTTGAGGCCAAACAGGTTGTTTTTGTCCCCCGCGGCAGGGACTCCACCTATACCGATCCCTCATACCATTTACCTCATTTTTACGAGCTTTGGGCGGAATGGGCAACGCAGGACAATGAATTCTGGGCGGAGGCTGCCGAAACCAGCCGAGAATTCTTCCACAAGGCAGCCCATCCTGAGACTGGTCTGATGCCCGACTATGCTAACTTCGACGGCTCGCCAAGGGAAGGCAACGAACATGAGGATTTCCGCTATGATGCCTGGCGCACCCTGGCGAATGTGGCCATGGATTACACCTGGTTTGGTGTGGACCCCTGGCAGGTGGAGCAGTCCAACCGTATTTTGACCTTCTTGGGTTCCCATGGCGACCGCTTTCCTAATCTATATACCCTCGAAGGTGAACCCCTCTCCAACGGCTATTCCACAGGATTAGGCGCTATGGCTGCTGCCGCAGCTCTGGCAGCGGACCAAGAAATTGGCGAGCCTTTTGTCCAGGAGTTGTGGGATATGCCCATCCCTTCGGGAAAGTGGCGTTATTATGACGGCATGCTTTACTTTCTCGCGCTACTGTATGACAGCGGTCAATTCCGGATACATCAACCGCCAGCGTAAGATGGATTAGAATAATAAAATAGTGTGTAATATTTTTCAATAATCGTCAATATTAGGAATAAATCATTCTTTAAATTAAAGACAAGGAGCAACACTAATGGCAAATTACACCCCTCGCCCTGAACATAAATTCACTTTCGGCCTATGGACGGTTGGCAATATCGGCCGCGACCCTTTTGGCGGGCCAGTGCGCGATCCGAAGACCCCGGCCGAATTGGTTCGCCTCTTAGGCGACGTCGGTGCGTATGGCGTTAATTTTCATGATAACGACCTGATCCCCATTGATGCTTCGCCCTCAGAGGCGGATCAGATTAAAAAAGAGTTTAAGAAGGCCCTACAAGATACAGGCTTGAAAGTTCCCATGGCGACCACAAACCTATTTTTTGACCCGGTTTTCAAAGATGGTGCCTTCACCTCCAACGACCCCAAAGTGCGCGCGTATGCCTTACAGAAAACCATGCGGGCCATTGACCTCGGTGTCGAGTTTGGTGCCAAGGTATATGTCTTTTGGGGCGGCCGTGAGGGGACTGAGACCGACTCCAGTAAAAGTGCGGTGGATGCCATTAAACGCAATCGGGAAGCCATGAACTTCTTATGCGACTATGCCCTGGATCAAGGGTATGACCTCAAGTTCGCCCTGGAAGCCAAGCCAAATGAGCCCCGCGGCGACCTTTACAACCCCACCACCGGCCACATGCTGGCCTTCATCGAGACCCTGGACCATCCCGACATGGTTGGTGTCAACCCGGAAGTGGCTCATGAGCACATGTCCGGCCTGAACTTCATGCACGGCGTTGCCCAGGCCTGGGAGTCGGGCAAACTGTTCCATATTGACCTTAACGATCAATATCCCGGACGTTATGACCAGGACCTCCGCTTCGGTTCACGGGATCTCAAAGCTGCCTTCTACCTGGTCAAGTTCCTAGAAGATGTTGATTTTCAGGGCATGCGTCATTTTGATGCCCACGCCTACCGCACCGAAGATTACGAAGGCGTCAAAGACTTCGCACTCGGCTGTATGCGCACTTATTTGATCCTCAAAGAAAAAGCGGAGAAATTCAAAGCTGACAAAGAGATCCAGGCTCTATTGGACGAAATCAATGAAGACGATGGTTCAATGGACGCTTATTTTGGGGCTTACTCCCCTCAGAAAGCAGCAGCCCTCAAAGAAGAAAACTTCGACCGCTCAGCTCTGGGTTCAAGGGGGCTGGGATATGAACGCTTGGATCAACTCACGATCGAACTCCTGTTAGGGTTGCGATAGTCTCAACACCGATGACATTCAGGGGCGAAACTCGTTAGCCGAGTAACGCCCATTGAAGGGAAACTTAATGGAATACATAGAAAAAAGTGCCAAAGCAGTTCTCGGTAAGATGACTCTGGACGAGAAGCTTGCCCAGATCGGTTCATATTGGATTTATGAACTCCAAACCAATGGGGAGATGGATTGGGATAAAACGGCAGACAAACTGAGAGATGGCATTGGACAAATTACCCGGATGGGCGGCGGGTCAACTTTCGATCCGCAAAAAGCCGCAAAAGCAGCTAACACATTACAGAAATATCTTGTTGAGGAAACACGTTTAGGCATCCCTGCTCTCCTACATGAGGAATGCTGCATGGGGGCGGTGGTCTTGGGGGGGACCACCTACCCTCAAATGCTGGGGCTGGCCAGTACCTTCCAGCCGCAATTGGCAGCGCGCATGACATCAGAGATCCGTAAACAATTACTGGCCATCGGCGCACGTCAGGGTTTGGCGCCCGTCTTGGATGTCGCGATTGATCCTCGCTGGGGGCGTGTGGAAGAGACTTTCGGAGAAGATCCACTGCTGGTCAGCCATTTTGGCACAGCCTATATTAAAGGTCTGCAATCTGACGACCTTTCCCATGGGGTCATCGCTACGGCCAAACACTTCGTCGGTCACAGTCTATCGCAGGGGGGGCTTAATTGCGCACCGGCACACATCGGTCTTCGGGAAATTCATGAAAAGTATATGATGCCTTTCCAGGCAGCCATTCAAGATGCACAGGTGGCTTCCATTATGAATGCTTATCCTGAGCTGGATGGGGATGTGGTGGCTGCCTCACCCCGTTTTCTCCAGGACCTCCTGCGGGACAAACTCGGCTTTGATGGCTTGCTGGTATCGGATTATGAAGCGGTCAACATGCTCCATAATTTCCACTTTGTTGCAGAAACACGAGCCAAAGCAGCTGCCCTGGCGTTAAAGGCAGGTATTGATGTTGAACTCCCCACGACAGCGTGTTATGGCGATCCCCTGCGAGAGGCATTGGAAAACGGTGATATCGATATAGAATTTGTAGATAAAGCCGTGCTGCGCCATCTGAAGATGAAATTTGAGTTGGGTTTGTTTGATAATCCTTATGTTGATGAGGGCAGCGTTGTGGAGGTCTTCGAGACCGAAGAGCAGCGCGGTTTAGCTCGAGACATTGCCGCCCGAAGTATGGTCTTGCTAAAAAATGATGGTCTGCTGCCTTTAGCAAAAGATATCAACACCCTGGCAGTGATTGGCCCCAACGCTGACTCACATCGAAATCAGTTTGGCGATTATTCCTATACTGCCATGAGCGAACTCGTGCGCACACAAATCCCAGAGAATCCCTTCTTCAGCGAATCTTATCGGGACGATGTTGCCCCCTACCAGGTTAAGGGAATCAGTATTCTAGAAGGCATCCGCGAGGTAATTGAGCAGAATGCACAGGTGGTATTTGCTAAGGGATGTGACAATGCCACAGATGATGAAAATGGTTTTGAGGAAGCGGTTTCTGCAGCTCAAAAGGCGGATGCAGTAATTTTAGTTTTGGGCGATAAATCCGGGCTGACGCCAGACTGCACCACCGGCGAGACACGGGACAGCGCCAACCTGCACCTCCCTGGTATGCAAGAGGCGTTGGCAGAAGCCATCCTGGCGACCGGCAAGCCTGTGGTGTTGGTGCTGGTCAATGGGCGTCCCTATGCCATCCCCGAATTAGCGGATGATGTAAATGCCATTCTGGAAGCTTGGTTGCCTGGCGAAGAAGGCGGCCATGCTGTGGCGGATGTTCTCTTTGGGGACGTCAACCCTGGCGGCAAATTGCCCATCACCTTCCCCCGCTCTGCGGGACAGATCCCCCTGGTCTATAACACGAAACCTTCCGGGAAACATTCTCATTGGTATGGCGACTATGTGGATGAAAAAGTAACACCGCTGTTTCCTTTTGGTCATGGGCTCAGCTATACATCCTTTGAATACAGCGATCTTCGGGTTTCTCCTTTGAAGGCCGGCGCGGGAGAAGAGGTCCAGGTGAAGGTGTGGGTTAAAAACTCAGGAGAGGTCATTGGCGACGAAGTCGTTCAGCTTTACACGCACCAAATCTACGCCTCCATCCCGCGCCCGCTAAAGGAACTGAAGGGATATCACCGGCTGACACTGAAACCGGGTGAGGAACGACAGATCACCTTCCGGCTGCCCGTGAACATGCTGGCATTCTATGGTCATGATTTGACCCTGCAGCTCGAACCAGGTGAGGTGGAGATACTGGTGGGCAGTTCCTCAGAAGATATCCGCCTGTCGGGCACCTTCGAGATCGATGGGAAGAGCCCAATGCCTATCGACAACCGTGAGTTTCACTGCCCGGTGGAAGTAAATTGATTGAAGTTATTACATACGGAGAGACGAAAACCGGTGAGGTAATTTTTTACTCCTCACCGGTTATTTTTTGTTTACAGGCCTTCGAACTCAATTGGAATTACAAAACAAATCTTCCGCTTCTACTAACAAACCGCCATTTTTAAATAGCTGGGGTGTGTCCTCGGCTGTCGCTCGCCAGAGGTAACATAACCGTTCATCAAACTCCCCACCCGAAAGCTCACTCACTTGCTGACTCAACGCCAGTGCTTCTTCGGGCTGACCAGCACGCAAATAACCATCAATGAAAACAAAGTATTCTGTCAACTCGTTAGGGACATCGTCCCGGGAAAAAGCTTCCTCGCCCAACTCGGCAACCCTCGCCCAATCCCCCTGCTGAGCCGCCAGGTCTGCCTCCTGAAAAGTGAAACAAAAAGAGGAAGTCGGGGGTTCCAGGTCAAAGATGTTCCGTGGGGGCTCTGCTTGTGTTGTCGCATCTGTGCGGATCAATGAGGGGTCAGAAAGGGGCAGTGCCTCGCGCATCTCATCTGGAAAGGAATCCGGGATGCGGTTAGCGTCTTCCGGCCCCAATACGCGCAAACACCCAGGGGGCTGATAAAACACCACCAGCAGCTTATCCGTCGATCCTGAAAAGTGCAGCGAACGATATTGTTGCTCAATGGGTAGTCCCGGCTTCAGTGCTGGCAGCCCCAACCCCAGCCGCACGCTTAGGTAATACATCATGTAATCCATTTCCGTCGAGGCTTTTTCTGGCGAATAGGTCCAATTTAATATAGCCGTTAGGGAATTATCGCTGTATAAATTCAGTGGTTTCATATCGTTGATGATCAACGTTGTTCCAGGTTCCAGGTCGGGGATGCGTTGTGTCAATTGATAGAAGTAGCCCTGCATCTCCTTCCAGTCATTGCGGTAAACATTGGCATTCCAATTATGCCAGCCGACAGAACCGCCCACCACCAAAGCAAGCAAGAGGACGGGGATGAGCTTGACCTGCCGCCAGCGGATCTGTGTGATACTATGCAAGAAAACTGTCACCAGCAAGGCGGTCCAGGGGATGAAAGCCAGGGTAAAGCGGCTGAATGTGGGGTGATCCACCCTAATGGGCAGACCTGCCAGCCAGAAAGGCACACCGGCAAATAAAACACCCAGTACGCTCGTGATCAACGCGGGCAGGCCAAAAGGCATGGGGGATTCATCATCGGGCTCTTCTTCCTGCTGGTTGTGACGGCCTCGAAGGAGAAGTAAGACAAGCGTTAACCCAGCCCCAGCCACAGAAAGCGCAGCATACCCCAGCCAAAAGGTCTTGGAAAATCCCATTTCGCCCAGCGGCGGGATCAGGTGCCGCCAGACCAGCACCACCGCGTCCAGTATCTCCTGGAAGACCGAGAGGAGCCAGCCTTTAGAGATCACGCCGATGCCCTCACCGCCGAGGGGTTCATAGGAGGGGAAACCCAACACCAGCACGCGCCAGACCAGGAATCCCAAAGTCGCCAGCCAGTACGGCGTCAGCGCCAGGATACTCCGTCCAAGGCGTTTTTCCCGGTCTGGCGTATTGCGCGTGAGTACAATCCATATCAGGATGAGCCGGGCGGCTTCCCACCCCACGTAGTACTCAATAGAGAACTGGCTGAGGGCCAGTGCAAGGACAGCGGGGATATGCCAAAACCAATTTTTTTCTGGCACGCGCAGTGCCCTAACCATTAATATGAAGGACAACAAGTAGAGGCCCATGGCAGCAAAGTGATGGTTGTAGATCAAGGCATTGGGGTGTCCCAGGAAACCTGGATAAACGGTGAAAATCAAGGCGGCCCACAGAGCTTCTTTCCCGCGCTGAGGCCAGATCATCCGCAGGAGGAACCAGAACAGCACCGCACACAGCCAATACAAAAACAGCCCGCTGATGTGATAGCCCAGAGGGCGTTCGCCCAGCAGCGCCGTCAATCCCATAAAGATCCAGGCGGAGTGAGGACGGTCCGATGCCACGAAAGCCGGATAGCCGTGGGGACCGAACATATGATTGATCCAGGCATAGGGCCAGTCGTCCCAATAATAACCCAGCTCGGGGATCATCACGCCGTAAGCCAGGACGCAAATCACCAGCAGGCTGAGGGGGACGAGGGGGGAGATTAAATGTGTTTTATTTTTATTCATGCAGTGTGTAGTTTTACTATTAATAATTTTTCTTCGCAAACGGGGTTCAATTAGAATGGTACCTGAAAAATGGGGGTGTAAGGTGCGCACTCTCTTTGTGCGCACCAATAATTTCACATTCCCAATCTTGGTGCGCAGAAAACCCCTGCGCACCCTACCGGCGGCGGGGCTTGCGCAGCCCATCCAGCAGGTGCAGGGCTGCCAGGATCGGGTGGTGCAGGAGCATGCGCGGGCCGGCATAGCGCATGACGCGGCGGATGTCCTCACGCTGTTCCGGCGCGTAGCAGTGCACGGGGCACTTGTCGCAGGTGGGCTTCCTTGCGCCAAAGTGGCAGCGCGCCACCCGTTGGGCGGCGTATTCCGCCAATGTCTGGCACGCCGGACATAAGTCGCCATTCTGCGGGGCGTGATGCGCGCGGCAGTACAGGGCAATCATCTTACGGACGGTATCCGTTTCGCGCTGGAGGCGATTAGATTGTATATTTCTCATATTGGAGAATTTCTAGCGAAAACTTTATAATACTATTAACTCTTCAACGGCCTTATTAACAAAAAAATGCCCTCGGCGCGACTCGAACGCGCAACCTACTACTCCGCAAGCAGTTGCTCTATCCAATTAAGCTACGAGGGCTTTCAGGCGTTAAATTCTATTCTATAACCGCCCCGCGGTCAAGGGGCAGCGCTCCCACGCGGGGGCGCACCCCGCTGTTCCCCCACGTCCAGGTAGCGCAGGAACAGCTCCTGCCGGGTATTCACACCCAGCTTGCGGTAGATGCTGCTGCCATGGGTCTTGACCGTGTTCAGCGAGATGAACAGCTTCTCCGCCACCTGGGGCAACGTGTAGCCCTGCATGATATAGCCCAACACCTGCTGTTCGCGCTCGCTGAGGGTACGCAGCCGGCGCAGGGCGTCATTCTCCACCGGCCCCTCCACCGGCAGCGGCCCGACGGCGGGGAAGAAACGGTAGCGGGTGAAGCCCGCCAGGATCAGGTTGCCGATAAACAGCACCACCAGTGAAGCCAGCGACAGGACGAAGAAGAAAGGCGCGCCCAAGCCATAGAGCCACTCGGAAAGCAGGGTCGCCGCCAGCATGCCCAACGCGTAAAACAGAAAGAAACCCCGCAGGGCGCGCAGGTTCCAGTTGCGCTCAGGCTCGCCCTTCTCAAAGACATGCGCCCGTTCCCACAAGGAACACACCCGTGGGATGAGGATCCACTCCAGCACCGATCCCAATTCCGCACAGCCCAGGGCAAACACCGCCCACGGCTGAACGGCCGGGGCAACTTCCACCAGCAGGATCAGGATAAAACCGACGAAAGCCACTCCCAGGAACGAATAATAAATCAGGGGCAGCTTGGCGCGGTGGGTGAAGGCCAGCCCGAAGCTGAACACGCCCGCCGTCATCTGCCCCAGATAAAAGTAAATAAATCCCCTGCCCTCTCCCAGGCTTTTCTGCGTGATGAAAATGGCAAAGGTCAGGATCAGCGTGATGATACAGACAATGGCATAGCCCAACCACAGCATACGGCGTGTGTGCCGCAGTGACGTCCTATGCGGCCGGTCAAGGGCGTGGGCATCGGCAGTTTGAGGCTGATCCCCTTCAGGTTTGATAAAACCGAACCATGCCATCCACACCATCAACGCCAACAGCCCAAAACACAGCAGCCAATAGCCCAACGAGGTAAACGAGAGGACATTTAATTCGATCAGGATGGAAATCAGGGGGTTGATGCCGATGATGTATCCCACGGCCGCCATCTGCCATTTGAAGCGCAGTTGTTTCATCAGCACGAACACAATGCCGCTGAAGGTAAATAAGCCGCAGAATACCCCTAAAACCCCAAGGCCAACCCACCGCAGCACCCCCTGCAGGAAGAACAACAGCGCGCAGGTCACCAGCGCGCCGGCAGCGCCGATCAGGGTCACAAGCCGGTAGCATCGCAGGGAATACAAACGGGGGATGAACATACAAACGAACACAACCAGGACATAAACCGCCAAAAACAGATTCTGTGCCCCAAAGGGATTCTCATCCGTGCGCATCAAGCCCATGTCCGGCGCATAAAACACAAACAGCATCAACCAGCACATGCTGATCGTCAGAAAAAGGAAATGAAACAAAGTTCGCCTGCGTTGGTGTTTCAGTTTCAAAATCACCATCCCATGAAAACCTAAGAAATCACACGTTCGGGTGATTGACACATCCCACCCTCCTCTATTCTAATATAGAAAATCATCACAGACAGAATCGTGCAATTAGAACTGGAGGAAAAGATGAAAAAATGGCTAATTCCCTTAATCGCGCTGTGTGTGCTGCTGAGCGCATGCGGTTTGCCGCGGGAGCGCATCCCGACCACCGCCCCTGAGGTTGATATAGAGACAGAAGCCGTCACAGAGGAAGCCGTTGAAGAAATTGCAGAATCGGCTGAAGCCGAGGAAACCCAGGAGGAAGCAGCGGTGGAATCCATCGAACAGGTCGCCAATCCTGAAGTTCAGGCGGGCGCCTGGATGGAACTGCCTGAGGACGTGATCTTCTTTGATAATTTCCAAAGCGGAAACGCCAACCGCTGGCAGGTGGGCTTTGGTTGGGTGGTGCAGCAGAACGGCAGCATTTACACCTTTGACACGGTCCAGCCCGGGCTGGCTTACGTTATGGGCGGTGGGGGGTGGCAGAATTATATCCTGCGCGGACAGGTCTTGTTGGAGGAAGGCACCATGGCGATGAGCCTCTATCTTTCAGCGGAAGGGCGTTACGTTCTGGCCTATAACACGGATGGCTTATATGTCCTCAAAGAGGATTTTGAGACGGAAGAAATAACCGCGCTGGCAAAGGCGGATCCTCCCACCCTGGGGGAATGGCACTGGATGGGCATCGCCGTGATGGATGGGCAGATCCAGGCCGGCGCTGATTCGGAACTGCTGATTGACGTCACCGATCCTGACCCGCTAACCGGCGGGACGGTGGCTGTGGGCGCCGGTGAGGGCTGCAACGTGCGGGTGGACAACATCGTAGTCACCCAATTAGAGGAGCCACTAACGACCGCCAGCGAACCCACCCAAACCGAAGAAATCGAGGTACCGCAGGAACTGAGCGGCATCACAGAGGAACCCATCCCCGATATCGTTGCCCCTGAAGAAGAAACCACTGAAGAACCAGAAGAAACAGAAGAAGCTGAAGAACAGGAGACGCAAGAAGCGGCGGAGGAACCAGCCGGCGTGGATCTTTATGTGAATGGCGTTTCCATCCCCAAACCTTGGGTGATGGGAGAGCCGCTAAACGTTACCATCAATATCACCAACAACGGTCCAGGGGACGCCGGCGCTTTTACTGTGGTGTGGTTCCCAGCCTCAGACGGGGTGGTCGGCGGCAGTTGGGACGTGGACGGGTTGGCGGCGGGCGAAGGCACCTCCCTGAGCTTTGACTACCCAGGTTATCCTCAGGCAGGGCCAGTCACCTGGCAGGTTGTGGCGGATACGGAAAATGAGATTAACGACCCCCACCGGAACAATAACACGCGCTCCGGATCCATGACCATTGAGCAGCCGGAAGATCAACGCCCCTCAGCCGACCTATATTTCGAATTATGGGGTGAGGACAGTCCACCAATCGCCGGTGAAATTTATCATGCCCACATCATTGTGGGAAACGCTGGGCCAGACACCTCCGAAGCCTTCAATGTGGAATGGTACCCCTTCAATAGCAGAATCGTGGGCGGGAGTTGGGAGGTGTTGCCGCTGGCGCCCGGGGCAACCGTGCCATTAACGCTGTCTTTTGACGGGTATGTTGATCCGGGTGAGGTAACCTGGTCTTTGAGCATTGACCCCATTCATGAGACCAATGACCCCAACTATGATAACAATACCTTTTCACACACACTGATCATTCAATAGGAATTTGCGATAACAAAAAAAGCCTTCTGAAATAGAAGGCTTTTTAAGTTTAATGATGAGTTATTGTTCACTCGCTAGAGTCGCTATTCACCAGGGTGCCGACGTGATCGCCGCGCAGCGCTTTGGGCAGCGCGTCCTCGTCCCACAAATTGAGCACCAGGATAGGCAGCTTGTTTTCCATGCATAGGGACACAGCGGTGCTGTCCATCACTTCCAACCGGCGGTTGAGGGTATCAATGTAGGTCAGATGATCGAATTTCCTGGCGTCGTCATGTTTTTGCGGGTCCTTATCATAGACGCCGTCAACCTTGGTGGCTTTGATGAGGACATCGGCTTCAATCTCCATCGCTCGCAGGGCAGCGGCTGTATCCGTGGAGAAATAGGGGTTGCCTGTGCCGCCGCCAAAGATGACCACACGCCCCTTCTCCAGGTGACGGATGGCCCGTCGGCGGATATAGGGCTCTGCCACAGAGCGCATCTCAATGGCGGACTGGACACGGGTAAGGACGCCGATGCGCTCAAAGGCATCCATCAATGCCAATGCGTTCATCACCGTTGCCAGCATGCCCATGTAATCCGCGGTAGCTCGATCCATGCCAGCGTGTTTGCCGCGTCGTCCGCGCCACAAGTTGCCGGCGCCGATCACAATCGCCACGTCCACATCCATCTCATGCACTTCCTTAATCCGCTGTGCAATATGGGTGGCCTTATTTGGGTCAATGCCAAAGCCGCCCTCCCCCGCCAGGGCTTCGCCGCCGATCTTCAATAGGATTCGTCGGAAACTCAAACCATTCTCTTTCATCATCATTGCCCCTCGATTCTTTTCATCACGGTGATACAAATGAGGCCAACCTTTCGGCTGGCCTCCTGATTCTTATGCATCCTCTTCTTCAGAGTCTTCCTCAACGCCAGATTCGGCGCCCAGTTCCCAGCGGACGAACCGCCGGACGACGATCTTCTCGCCCAGTTTGATAACCTGCTCATTGATCAAATCTTGCACCGTCATGCTGTTTTCCCGTACGTAGGGCTGCAGCATTAAGACTGTTTCCTCTTTATATTTCTTGAGGTATCCCTCCACGATCTTGGGGATGATCTTATCGGGTTTGCCTTCATCCTTAGCCCGGCTCGCCGCGATTTGTTTTTCGTGGTCAAGGGCTGCTTGAGGGATGTCCTCTTCCGTCAAATAGAGGGGATTGGCTGCCGCCACCTGCAATGCCAGCTCATGAGCCAGGTTGAGGAACTCCTCAGAACGACCCACAAAGTCCGTCTCGCAGTTGACTTCAATCATAACTGCCAGCCGACCGTCGCCGTGGGAGTAAACTTCAATTACGCCCTCGGAGGCTTCCTTGCCCGCGCGTTTGGCGGCCTTTGCCAGGCCCTTCTGCCGTAAAACATCGGTGGCTTTGTCGAAATCGCCGTCCGCTTCACGCAATGCGGAGCGGCAGTCGAGAACGCCACATCCGGTGGCTTCTCGTAATTCTTTGATCATTTCAGTGGTAATTTCCATAATGTGTTACTTTCCTATCCTCATGCCGTTCGTATGATTAATGCCTAGTCTTCTTTGTCTTCCTCGTCATCTTCCTCAGTTTCCTCATCCTCAGGTTCTTCCTCAGCTTCTTCCTCCTCAGCCTCGGGTTCCTCTTCAGATGCCTCAGATTCCTCGGGTTCTTCTTCCTCAATGACTTCTTCGAGGTCTTCATCAACAATCTCGTCTTCTTCGTCTTCATCCTCAAGATCAGGCTTGCGTCGCTTTGATGGCTTTGAAGAGCCGATGTGTTTCAGCGTGGATTCACCTAACAGCTCCTCATCTTCAAGTTCTTCATCGTCATCAATAAAGCGGGAAACCTCTTCGGGCATGGGCTCTGCCATCATCTCTTCTTCCTCGGCTTCCTTGCCGCGGATTGCCCGGCCTTCCATCACTGCGTCAGCAGCCTTGCCGACAATCAGCTTGATGGCGCGGATAGCGTCATCGTTTGAGGGGACAATGTAATCCACATTACCGGGATCACAGTTGGTGTCCACCATCGCCACAACGGGAATTTCTTTCAAGTTCGCCTCATGGACGGCGGTGTCCTCACGGTTCACATCTACAACAAAGAGGACATCGGGCAGGCGTTTCATAATGCGGATACCGCTGAGCCGGTTTTCAAGGCGTTCGATCTCACGTTCGATCATCAAGCCCTCTTTTTTGGTCAGCAGCTCAATCTCGCCGCTGTCGCGCATGCGCTCGAGGCGTTCCAGCTCGAAAATTCTTTTCTGGATGGTAAACCAGTTGGTGATCGTACCGCCCAGCCAGCGCTCATTGACGTAGGGCATGCCGCACCGTTCAGCTTGCTCGCGAATGGTGTCCTGCGCCTGACGTTTGGTGCCGACAAACAAAACCGTACCGCCACCGGCAACTTTATCACGGATAAACTCATACGCTTCGTCCAACAGGTCGACCGTCTGTTGAAGGTCAATGATATGGATGCCGTTGCGCTCCGTGAAAATATATCCCCGCATCTTGGGGTTCCATTTATTGGTGCGATGACCAAAGTGGACGCCGCTTTCCAGCAGCGCTTTCATTGTAACTACAGGTGACATTTTATAAACTCCTTTGCGTTTTAGCCTCCGTCTCCTTTCGCTTGCCCCTCACCCATCATATGGGCACGCAGGACAAATCCAGAGACGTGTGAAATAAGTGCTGTCCATTCATTTAACAGCGGCATTAGTATAACATATCCAGCGGGAAAAGGGAATAGGGGAGCATGTAAATTACAAGGTGCGCAGGGGTTTTCTGTGCACCGGGATCAGAAAGGCACGATTATTGGTGCGCACAAAGAAGGTGCGCACCTTACTTAAAGAAAAAAGGCTGTCTCAGGGGACCCGGACAGCCTTTTTCCAATAGGGAGCTATTGGCCGGAATTCATGAATATCGGGAAGTAATAATCTGTCCCTTTCTTTTCATCAATAAATATCGTAACCGTTGCCTCTGCGCTATACACCTCACCATCAAAAACCCTGAAGGTAAAGCTGTCAGAACCAAAGAAATCATCACCAGGCGTATAGGTCAGGTCAGGAACTGTGCCGGTGAGAACGCCGTCGCTTGGCAGGGACATGAGCTCAAACGTCAGATCATCGCCATCCTCATCAGAACCGGTCAGCGTGATGTCAATCGGCGTCTCCTGGGTCGCAAATACGGTTTGGTCGTTAGCAACGGGCGGATCATTCACATCTTGAATTTCTATATGGAATACCCTTTCAATCCATTTATCGCCCCAATCTGTACTGCGTACGCGGACAGTATACATGTCTTTTTCTTCGTAATTAAATACTTTATTGGATATCAGGTTTGAACCAGAAATCGTAAAGGAATCATTATCATCATCCCCAGCCCCTGAAACCAGTGTATAGGTAAAGGAATCACGGAACCCGTCCGGATCTATTGTGAAGAAATCGCTAATTAAGGTGCCGATGGGTTCATTTTCGTTAAGCCAGTAAGGATAAAGCGTAATCCCGGTGGGCGCGCAGGATTCGGTCGTAACCGACCCGTCCGAAGTTGTGAAATCAATTTCAATCACGTCCGGCCATTTTACCAGCATACTGCTGTCGGCTTCGATCGAAATCGGCGAAGTCTCATTTGGAACAACCCCTTGAAACGTGATCTCCAGCAATACACCTTCGCCGGACTGTGGCTCCGGATCGCCCGAACCATCACCTTGCTGCACCAGCCCAAAGGTGATTAAGCCATTCACATTGTCAATGTCATTGGTCGGCTCGTAGAGCGCGCTTTCACCCGGCGGTGCCAGAAAGCCGCCGTTGACCACATCTGTCACTTCAATGACAGATGGATCAAAGGAAATTTCCAGATGGTAGCCCGTCAGATCAACCACATCCTCCACCAGGATCTGAACCGTCTGCGTGCCGCATGTCGTGACCGTTGTTGTGTCCGGGTCGACAAAGATACGGGCAGACGTACCGTTGGAAAAGGCGGTTTTGGGAAAACACAGCGTGATGATCAATACCAAAAAGAGCATTGACCTTCTGAGGGTTAGTTTTCGTTGTTTCATGTTTAACCTTCGCTTCCTGATCAAACTCGTTTTCGAGTTGATACGAGATAAATTCCTAATCCAATCGCGACCAATAGCACCAGGACGACGACCCACCAATACCTCACCAGGGTGAACCCTGATGCCGTGCTGGGGGTGTCCCCTTGCATTGATCCCTCATTGGATTCAGATGTCGGTTGGGAGTCAGATTCCTCTTGCGATACAGCGTGTGTCGTTGGGGTGGTGGTTATTGACAAATTCGCTTCTGTTGTTTCAAGAGGCTCTGATCCTTCGCCTTCTTCCGCTGAGGGGGTGGCTGTCTTTGTTGGGGTTGTGGTGTTCTGTGGCGTCTCTGTGGGCTGTGCAGTGGGGACGTTCACCATCGAGGTGGGGTCCTGCACAGGGATGGAGGTTGATTGCTTGGATGCCGCCGCTGCGGAAACCGACACTACTCCATCCACAGGCTGGGCAGCGATCGCTTCGCCCGCCCGGGTGGATAGCTCCAGGATGGTAATTTCAAGATCACTCTCGCCCTCTGCCAACCCCTGGATATAGAGAATGATAATATTGCCTTCCCCAGATTTGGGTTCGGCGGGATTCACCTGGCTCATCACAAAGCGGATCACACCTTCTTCATTGTCCGCCGTGTTAAACAAGGTCAGCCCAGCATCCAGGAAGGTGCCCAGCGCAGGCTGCGTCCCCTCAGAGTCAGGGTCAGCGTCTTCAATCATGATCACATCGGGATCGAATTTAATCTCGATATCAATCCCGTACAGATCTTGGACATTTTCAATCTGAACCGGCACTTCAATCCGGGCGCCGGGACGGGTTTCAACTTTCTCAAAAAAGCCAACTCGGGCTTCATCCTCGCCTTGTGCTGCAACCCATCCCGTCGGCAGCATTAATACCAACCAGGTGAGAATGAGCATACCCAAGGCCTTCTTATTCCAATATTTCATAACAATAAATCCTCTGTTTTTTCGGTTCGACGTCTTAATAAAATAATCAACATAATGACAATGGCTACGCTTGCCAGGACCAACACACCCCACAGGGTGAGATTCAGCCATTCAGCCTGTGAGGTTTTGACGATGGTACCATTGGAACTTTCTTCCGACCGGTTGTTTACACCTGATAGTGGATCATCCTCAACCGCAGGGTCGAGTACATTGACAGACGTCGCTGTCTTCGCTGGTGATTCAGTCGCTGTCTGAGTCACCTCGCCCTGGCTCGGATAACCATCTTCTCCCCCTTCAATGGGGTAGCCTTGCGAGGTTGATCCCTCTGCCTCTAATGAAGCTGTTGGGGTCCAAGTTCGGGTGGCTGTCAGGGTGGCCTCCACGCCAGAAGATGACGTTTTGGTCCGGGTCGATGTCGGTGTGCGCGTGCTTGTGGGTTTAGCGGTCTTGGTGCGGGTAGGCGTCATTGTTTGGGTTGGTGTTGATGTGCCTTTCGGGGCGGGTTCCGTCGTCTGCGTGTGGGTCGGCGTGGGGGTGTAGGTAGATTCGTTGGTCACGGTCACCTGACCTGACTCGCGCGTAGGATGGATGAGTTCGCCATCCGGATCAGCAAACGCCGCCTCTGTGATCTCAACCTCAGCCGTTCCCGTCGCTTTCGTGGAGAACCACACTTCCAGCAGGACGCCGTCACCTGAGACAGCCGGTGTGGCGATTTGCGTCGCTGCCAGCCTGAAATAACCGGATTGATCCTTCTTGTAAACGGATGACAGGTTTGACAAGTAATCACCATAGGCCCAGGAAATCAAATCCAACTTATCCTCATCATAGGCCATGCTCACATCAAAAGCATTTACATCTAAGCCATCCTTGACCTCCAGGCGAAACAAGACCTTGTCGCCGAGGGGAACACTGCTCACGGCAGGGAGGGCTTGAAGTTGCGTTTCGCCCTGTGCCTGAACAGCCATAGGCTGAGCAAATATGGCCAGCATCAATACAATCGCTGCCAACCACCTGAGATCAAAGCGCTTATAATATCGAATCATCATAAATCATTAAATCCCAAAACCGATAATGGAATTACTAGTAAGAAATTTCTTGCTGTTTTGCAGGCTGGGCTTAAAGCCCAGCCTGCGTTTGGTTTATGGTTTTCGCTTACGGCGTCCAGGTATTATAAGCCGTTGCCGACTCAAGACCGTAGTTGCCACCGACCAGCGCCAGGTCAAAGATGTTCACAATGCCGTCAAAATTGGCATCACCATCAAAATCGCCGGTTTCATAGTAATCGTTACCAACAATGGATGCGTCATCCAAACTAATTGAATCGCTGTTGTTTACATCCCCACCGAAGAGCTCAATCGGGTTGAGGACCATGTCTGCTGTGACATTAAGCAGTTTTCCACTCGTCGTCACGAGATCCAGATAACGATCCTGCTCAATAGTGATCTGATATACATTTTCGACCACCTGGGTCAGGAAGATATTGTCGCTGATTGTGTCTATAGAGAGCGTTTGGAATGGGCCCCATAAAACACTGGTGTTGGAAGTAAGCGTGAAGCTGACGTCCGATCGCTCCGTGCGGCCTTGCATGGATACCGTTCCTGTCACTGTGTAATGATCGCGGATTTCCACGCTACCGTCGGATAAATCAGCTGCATAGATGTTATTCGAGGGGCCGCTGGGGGGCGACATAGCAAAGTCATCTTCTACAAATGCCAGGCCGCTGACGCCGTCTTCATTGGCTGTGAAGGTCACGGTGAAGAGCGCCAAACCCGCACCACTTTGCTCAGACCCACCCGCAGACCCACCTGCAAAGTGAATCTCACCGGTGACATTGTCATAAGTGACCACATCCCCACCCGTTGCCGGATCAGTGAACACCATTCCCAGTGTTGTGCTGCTGACTTCGAGGAGGGCTGGTTCAAAGAGCAGTTTGAAATCCGCTCCTGTGGCCCGCTGTAAATTGGCATAGATCGTATAGGTGATGGTCTCCCCTTCCCGAACTTCATCGCTCACGTCCGTTCCGGAGGATTCCATGTACAGATCCACATGGGTCCAGTTTTCGTAATCTGCCAAGACATATCCGGCCGGCAAATCGCCAACAGCGGGATCGTTATCTACCACAGGTCCGGTGTACTTGCCCCAAGCATTGTAATTCACGTCCAGATTGGCTGGGGAATTCAAGCCGAAGCCGCTGTTGTCCATGAACAGGTTGCCCTGCACCTGAACCGTGCCAGCGGGCGCTGTTATGAACTCGACGCCATCGCCATCCAGGTCGTGGATGAAGTTGTCGCGCAGGATCACGTCAGTAATTCCGCCAGCAAAGTGGATGCCGTCGCCGGTCAATTGTCCACTGCCGTCTATCTCGATGCCTTCAATGATGATGTTCGTCAGCCCATCTGCCACGTCAATGCCGTTGGAGCTGTCTGTGGGCACGCATTTCGCGCCGCCCAGGGATTCGGTGGTGATCTTGGTGTTATCCGCGTTGATCACGAAGCAGGGGGAGTTGTTTTGGATGATTGTGCCGTCCATCAGAATAATGGTCAGGTTTTGTGTATTGATCTCAAATCCACCCGGGAGTCCAGTTGGTGATCCCAGGAATTTAATGGTTGATCCTGCAGGGGCATTATTGAGAAATTGCTGTACAACATCGCCAGATGTGCCCGCAGGGATTTCTATAACACCGTTTTCATCAGGCACTGTGAAAGTACAATCCGCATCACCACACCAAGGCGCAAAATCTAACTGCCCATATGTTTGTGATGGCGCAGGGCCAGTGATACTTGACCACCAGTTTGGTGAAGCACCCACCCAGTAATTCAGTCCATTTGCTCCGCCGGGATGATCATCATCATGAACAGCAACACCGAAGAAACCTATTCCATTGAATTGATTCTTCTCAACAGTTACAGTATCCCCATATGGATTGTCTTCAAAGAATATAGCTGATTTATCAGGGCTTCCTGCGGTAATATTGTCAAACTTATTTTCGCTGACAACAGCATTCAGTGAAGGCCCTTCCATTCCTAATGCATGGGTCCAAATACCTCCATGGATGTCAAAGAAACCATTTCCTGTAATAATCGCTCCTGGGAAACCCCCGTCAAGTACCGTGATGTCAGAACCATTGTTAAGCAGCACTCCATATGCACCTCTACCACTAGAAATATTCGTAAAAATATTATCACGTATGATCAGTCCTTCTGAAGGATCTGTTGAGGTTGATTGACCAACAAAGAGGCCGTTCACACTATGGGTATCATCTGCATGGATTTCATTGAATATATTTCCTTCAATTAGCACATTATCAGGGCCTTCCATCATTAAGAGACCCTTGACATTCTGAGCTGTGGTGGCGCCGCCAATATTTTCAAATTTATTATTTGTAATATTGATGTTCTGATATGACGGTGAAGCTGACTGTATTAAGAGCCCAATTCTTCCACCAGGATTGCTGAGATATAACCCATCCACGGTCACATCATTTGCTGCAATGGTCGTCTGTCCAATTATCTTCGAGCTGAAATCACTGCCCTGACCCAACAGAGTGAGGGATTTATTAATTATCATCGACTCATTGTATGTCCCCTCTGCGACATAAACCGTGCCTCCCGGGACAACTGCATCAATGCCGTCTTGTAAGTTAGCATACGGAACGTTCATATTACCATTCGTCCAATACTTTTCCGTTGTGCCAGTCACATCCACGAAGACGTGACTTCGGTTACCAGTTAACGTCTGCTTGCATGCGGGATATGGATCTGTGGTCATTAAACTGACCACGTATGCCTCATTATTCGCCTGAGAGATACCTAGAACACTCTCGCTGTAATCCTGCACGTAAGGCCCACCGCCGGAATTCCAGACGATATCCCACTCATTGTGTATACCATTCCAAGAGTTGTTGGCAATAACACGGTTGTTATAGTCTCCTATAGATCCCGTGTAATTCATGATGCCACCCTTGGTGTTGTAAATAACATTGTCTGTAATAGTCGCCTCAGAATTGTAGTGAACGACAAGACCGCTGCGAGTGTTATACATCGTATTACCTGATACAACTAGACCGGTGACATAACGACCTACATCAATAGCCTTCGCATTCCAAGTCGACATTTCGCCGGCTTGGTCAGCGACATAAATTTCATTATCTGAAATTGTTACATTATCGATTGCCAAGTCAGGTATTGAAATCATACCGTCCAAATTGTTTGGAGGCGCAGCCAGTGTAATAGATAGATCCTTAATGGATACATCACCCGAGGTGATTTCAAACACTTTAACTTCATCACCTCCAGCGCCAACAACTTCAGCAATACCTGCTGTGGGACCTTGTATGGAAACTGCCTCATCAACAAGAATTGTTGTGTCCACATCATACGTCCCAGCCTCAATATGAATGGTGTCACCATCGCTGGCATCATCTATCGCTGCCTGGATTGTGCTGTAAATTACAGGGTGCCCATCAATGTACACCGCTTTATCAAAGCTATTTGCTGAGAGAACAGTGGGAACATCTATCATTGCCCCAGAATGCCCAAATATTTGATAAGTTTCGTTATCACTGAATGAATTACCAGAGATAGCAATATTTGTGGCTGAAGCTGATTCATCTGAAAAACGGATGCCCATTCCTGGAAGTGGTCCATCATCATCAAACGGATCATCGGAATTTGATTGGATTGAATTGTCAGTTATAGTTACGCCATCTAGGGTTACGTTTTGGACATTAATTCCCCATGTGTTTCCTTCTAATATATTGTCATCAATAATCACGTTTTGAACAACATATGAAGGATCACCGGCACTAATCCTGACGCCATCTCCTGAATTAATTAGCGTGTTTTGCTCAACAGTAACATTGCTCGCTGTCGCGCTATGACTCATCACGTTAATACCAATGTCAGGATTTGACATATCCTCATCATCTTGTTGAACGGTATTTCCACGAACAACGACATTGTTCGCGTTAATAACACCTATGCCAGTACTAGCCCAAACCTCATCCATAGGCGCACCGTAAACAATATTGTCAATAACCGTTGAACCATCACCAGAAACCTGTAATCCATTTCGAAGGTAACCATTGGAGGAATCGACTAAACTATTCATGATATGAAAGGCTGTGCCGTCTTTTTGTGTATAACTTTGGACAACACCGTTATGAGTAAAGTTCTCAACCGTAAATCCGTCAAAAACGACATCACCGAGATTCTTTAACACCCATACACCAGTCGTTGCTCCCCCTGCATCAATGATTGTTACATCTCTTCCATCAGAGGATTGTAATGTCAAATCTGCGACATTCATTTCCAAAGCATAAGCATCACCAGAAGTGCCTTCAATATAAGTGCCCGGTGAGACTTCTATCGTATCGCCAGCACTAGCATCATAAATCGCTGCTTGGATCGTAGCATACGTGGCATTTGTTGTGAGATTCTTAACCGGCCCCTCTTCCGGAGACAGTATAACTCGGTATTGCCCTGAACCCAAATCTTCAATCTGAACATCAAATCCAGGAAACGCGAGTGGAATGTACTCACTGCCCCAACTCCAGTCCATGTCCCAAGCAGCAGTACCATCATTTTCACCTGTGCATGTGTTATTGAGGGCATAGCCTTCACTCTCCGCGGTGCTGCCTGTATAATCATCGTAATCACCAACCCCGGTCTCGACAGCGTACCCATTAACCCAGTCCACAGACCCGGACATGGGGGCAGCGATCGCTGGATCTCCAGCATTGGAGCGGTACTCCAGGTACCACTTATCGTTTGTTCCGTCGAGCGTCAGCTGATAGTGGTTCCAGTCAGCACAGTCCGGGTCATAGTCTGACCCCCAGCCGCCGCCAGTGGTGTAAGCATCATGGTCCGTCACAACGCCGCAGGAATAATCCTGACCGCTGCCTGCTTTGTCGTACGTTGCCGTGGCCCCGTTCTTAGCATAAACATCGAAGCCGCTTACGCCATCACCGAAAGCCGTGCCGTTCTCATCAATCATGGCTAAGGTACCTGTATAGGAACCATCGCCATGGTCCGTCAGTGTTCCTTCAAAGACCATCGTAGACGAAGCGATTGTGGTGGGATTCGCTGCCTTCACGTCCCCCGCCGGCAGCGCGGCAAATAACAGCGCCGCAACCAACAAAACGCCAAACGTCTTAATTACACTAGTTTTTACTTTCATTTCGAAATTCCTCCGTTTGTTCTAAATTGAATTGTCACACGCACGCATTACCGTTTGGCATCCCCCAGGGCTACAATCCACCCCTTCAGAACCAAAATCTCTCCTTGTAGGATGCGCAGCGCCTTCCTGCATACCAAAATCAGCTAACATCATTTGGTGCAACCAAGCAAAGCACCCACCCTACATACCTATCCTTCTATTTTGGATCTCTCCAGCTTCTTGTATCTAACATTGTCTCAACCAAAATTGAATGGCTTTGATCATCTTTCCATCGGCCAATACATAGATTGGTTTGCTTCCCCCGCTGATTGTGTCATCCCGCTCTGCATCCCGGTCTGAGATTATAGAGCTGTGCGCCTGGGAGGGGTAATCATTGAGGTCCGCCTCAGTGTTGTTAGAGAAATCTTTGTTAAAGTTAATTTTCTTCTAGACAATCCTCCTTCCTCAATGTTTTTAAGAAAATAAAAAGCCGGCCTGAATCAGACCAGCGTTTTAGAACCTACACTTTGTTTTGCGGTGTATTTGCATCAATAGTGATGCCCATAATATCTACGAAACAAAAACCCCTGTCAATCAATTAATGATCGCTTTCTATTTTTTTGTTTTTACTTAGATCGTTCCCAATATTATATTGCCCACCAATAAGGAGATGATGTAAATCCGATTCTAATACAACTTTCAAAATATATCAAGGAAATTTTCATATCAATTTAATATTGGTTTCATAACAGCCATGAAGTGCATGACACAATTGTTTACCCCGTTTTCCCGTTGAGACGCCTCAAATGAACTCATCAAGCGACCTTCCCTCCTCTCCCTTGTCGAGGAAGAAGATAGAGGTGAGGGTGGCGAAAAGTGCTTGCTCATGCTCCATGAGCATGGTATAATCCCTCTTCGCGTCCGAAAGGACGTGGTCGTTATCATTTGTAAGAAAAGGAACGTAAGATGAACCAAGCTGAACTCTTAAAATCAGTTGAAGCACCTGTCAACGAGAACATCCCCCATCTGACCCCTGGTGACGCCGTCAGCGTCCACCTGAGGATCACCGAGGGAGACCGTGAACGTATTCAGATTTTTAAAGGCACCGTTCTATACGTCCGGGGCAGCGGCAATGATGCCTCCTTCACCGTGCGGCGCATCGCCAGCAACGGCGTCGGCGTTGAGCGTAACTTCCTGATGCGCTCCCCCCGCATTCAGAAAGTGGTTGTCGACCGGCACACGAAGGTCAAACGCGCCCGGTTGTATTTCCTGCGTGAACGCACAGGAAAACGCGCACGGCTAAAACAACGCTTTTAATACCACCATCTGAATAAGTTATTCCGAAGCGCTCAAACCTGCGCAGCGGCATTAACCTCATCAGGGCTCAACATCGTCATTCACGATCCTTGTTGATTCCCGATGAGGTTTTTATCTTTTGGAGAGAACCATGCCATCATCACATCACCCCGTCATTGGTATCACCAGCAATCTGACTGAGAACAAGTCCGGGGCGCCTACCTGTCAGCTAGGTCAAGCGTACATCAACGCCATTCAAAACGCTGGTGGCGTGCCCATCATCATTCCTGTGGGATTAGGTACAAACGCCCAATCCAACCTGATTTCCAGATTAGATGGCGTTCTCCTCTCCGGCGGTGGCGACATTGACCCGCAGCAGTTCAATGGAGAATCCCACCCCAAGGTCTCCGGGGTTTCGCCAGAGCGCGATCTGCTCGAATTTTCTCTCTTGGAAAAAGCCCTGGCGGCCGAGAAACCTTTATTAGCCATCTGCCGGGGGATTCAGGTGTTGAATGTCGCCTTCGGCGGCGATCTCTACACCCATATCCAGGATCAATTGCAGCCCGCATTGAAGCATGATTGGTATCCCAAGTTCCCTCGGGATAAGATGGCACATACGGTCAGCCTAAAATGCGGCAGCAAACTGGATGAAATTTTCGGCGACGATGAGATCCAGGTCAACAGCCTGCACCATCAAGGGGTGGCAAAGATCGGGGAAGGCTTGGAGGCAACCGCTTTTGCGCCGGATGGCCTGGTTGAGGGGTTGGAAGTCCAAGGCGCGGATTTTGCCCTGGGAGTGCAGTGGCATCCAGAATGCCTGCCCGATGATGAGGGCATGCGGGCATTGTTTAGCGCCTTTGTCGCTGCCAGCCGGGGATAAATGGAGCGTTCACTTCGGTGAAAATTAGAGCCAAACACTACCGTCAATTATTTAATACCTATCTCAGCCCACAAAAAGGGCATGTGATTTTATTAGGCGCGCTCATTCTTGGCGACCTTGGACTGCAGCTGCTCATCCCCCAAATCATGGGAACCTTCATTGATGCCGTCACCCAGGGCCAGGGGCTCAGCAACCTTTTGCGCCTGGGGATCGTCTTTCTCATCACAGCCTTTCTTCAGCAGGTCATTGCCATTGTCACAGCTTATTTCACCCAAAATGTAGCCTGGCGGGCCACCAATGCTTTGCGGGAAGACATGGCAAACCACGCACTCAATTTGGACATGGGCTTCCACAAAGCACACCCGCCTGGCGAGATGATCAGCCGGATCGATTCGGATATCAACACCCTCAACGATTTCTTCTCCCAATTCCTGCTGAGGTTAGTCGGGAACATTCTCCTGATCATAGCCGTTTTGGTTTTGTTATATTTCGAAGATTGGCGCATCGGCCTGGTCCTGACCGCCTTTACCCTAGCCGCCCTTTTTATCCTGACACGTTTCCGCAATATAGCCGTCCCCCATTGGGAAACTGAGCGCAAAGCCGAAGCTGATTTCTACAGTTTCCTGGAAGAGCGGTTGGCTGGAACAGCGGACATCCGCGCCAATGGTGCCAGAGCCTATACCTTGCGTGGATTCTTCCAACGCATCAAGAAGATGTATCAATCATCCATCAAAGCCGGCATGATGGTCAACATTATGCTGAATGCGATGTTTCTGACTTTCGCGGTTGGCAATGCCGTGTCATTGGGCGTGGGCGGCACCTTGTACTTTAGTAGCGCCATCACCATCGGGACAGTATATATCATCTATCAATACAATCGCCTGTTGGAACGGCCATTGGAAGACATCTCCAGGCAGCTCTCCAATGTGCAAAAAGCCCTGGCCAGCATCAAACGGGTTTTTGAGCTGTGGAAGACAAAGAGCAAGATAAGCTCACCAAAATCATCGACAATAGAAACCCTGGATGCACTCAATCAACCCTTAGCCCTCAAATTTTCTCATATCTCTTTCCATTATGAAGACCCATTGGAAGGCAATCAAGAGGATAAAAACCAGGATCCCACCCTAAAAGAAAACACGCTTGAGGACATACACTTCCAATTGGGATCCCAGGAAGTCTTGGGGCTATTAGGCCGCACTGGCAGCGGCAAGACGACGTTAACCCGCCTGCTTTTCAGGCTGTATGATCCTCAATCGGGACAAATCCAATTAGGCGGTTTCAACACCCCCGATGAAGGGGGCATGGTGGATATTCGTCAGGTGCCCCTCCCCATCCTGCGAAGCAAGATCGGCATGGTGACACAGAACATTGAATTGTTCCACGCCAGTGTGCGGGATAACCTGACCTTCTTCGACAGTAGCATTCCAGACGATCACATTCTATCAGTGCTCCGAGAACTTGGCCTCTCCCGATGGGTTACGGGGTTAGGGCAAGGACTGGACACCATTCTCGAATCCGAAGGGGCGGGGCTTTCGGCAGGAGAGGCCCAATTACTGGCCTTCGCCCGCATCTTCCTACAAGACCCCAGCATCGTCGTCCTTGACGAAGCTTCCTCAAGATTGGACCCCGCCACAGAACACCTGATTGAGAAGGCTGTGGATCACCTCACCAAAGGGCGAACGGCCCTGATCATCGCCCACAGGCTGAAGACCATCCAACGCGCGGATAAAATCATGATCCTGGAAAATGGACAAATGATTGAATTTGGGGATCGGCATGAATTAGCCCTGGACCCGGACGCGCGTTTTCATCATCTCCTTCAAACCGGATTAGAGGAGCTGTTGGCATGAGTCAGACAACCCACGAACGCCCCAGCACCTGGTGGTACATCTGGCAGTTGGCAAAGTACAAGCCCTGGATTTACGGCGCTTTTGGCCTGATGGAAATTCTGATATTTGGGGTCTTTCCACAAATGACAGGCTTTATCATCCAGGCCGTCTTCAACCGCCTCACTGGTGAAGCGGGAGTCGAGCTCAGCTTATGGGCGCTGGCAGCCCTTCTTGTGGCTGTCGCAGTGGGCAGGGGATTGGCCTTCTTTACGGACGTTGTCCTATATTTCACCTTCCAATACACCATTACAGCGCTGCTTCGGCGCAATATTTTTGATACGATATTACGGCGCCCGGGTGCCAGGGCTGTCCCCGAATCCCCGGGGGAGGCGGTCAGCCGGTTCCGGGATGATGCTGTGGAACTAGCCTGGTTTATGTCAGAGCTGTTGATCGTCTTGGGGTTCGGCTTTTTTGCCATTGTTGCTCTCATCATCATGCTACGCATCAATATACGGATTACCCTAGTCGTCTTTATCCCTCTGGGGATCGTTATCCTGATCGCAAACATTGCCAGCAACAAGATCACAGAATATCGACAGGCCAGCCGAAAAGCAACGAGTAAGGTGACCGATTTCATCGGTGAGTTGTTTGGCGCAGTACAAGCGGTGAAAGTCGCCAGCGCTGAAAGGCGAAGTATTCATCACTTGAAAGAAATCAACGAAAGCCGACGTAAGGCATCATTAAAGGATGCGCTTTTCACACAAATCCTCCATTCGGCCTTCCACAACACGGCCCATCTTTTCACCGGGTTGATACTGCTGAGTGCAGCTTCCACCATGCAAGCTGGGGGTTTCTCCATCGGCGATCTGGCCCTATTTGTCTATTACCTGACCTGGGTCACCGATTTTTCGGCCCTGATCGGTGAAAAAATCGCATGGTTCAAGCGTTTGGGGGTTTCCATTGATAGGATGATCGTTCTGCTGCAGGGCACGCCTCCCGAGAAACTGGTCGAATACACACCCATCTATCTGCGAGGTGACCCCCCCGAAGCGGCTTTCAAACCCCGGGCGAAAAGCCACGACCTTCATACATTGGATATTCATGATCTCACCTACCGATACCCGGATACTGGACGTGGTATTGAAGGTGTTGAGCTGCACCTCAAGCACGGTGAGTTCTGTGTGATCACCGGGAGGGTGGGGGCGGGCAAGACCACACTGCTGCAAGCCTTATTAGGCCTGCTTCCTGCCCAATCTGGCGAAATATTTTGGAATGGCGAACGGGTATCCAATCCAGGCGAATTCTTCATCCCCCCACGCAGCGCTTATACCCCTCAAGTCCCCTTGCTGTTCAGTGAAACCTTGCGCGACAATATCCTCATGGGGCTTCCAGAAGAACAAGTCCATCTTCAGGAAGCTGTTGAAATGGCCGTGATGGACAAAGACCTCAGAGAAATCCCCAATGGGTTGGAAGCCGTCATCGGGGCAAAGGGTGTTAAACTTTCCGGCGGACAACGCCAGCGCACAGCCGCCGCCAGAATGTTCGTGCGAGATGCTGCGCTGCTTGTCTTTGATGACATCTCCAGCGCATTGGATGTGGAAACCGAGCGTGAGCTTTGGAAGCGCATTTTTACACATCAACACCAGGCCACCTGTCTGGTGGTGAGCCACCGAAAGCCCGCTTTGCAGAGGGCTGACCAGATCATCGTCCTTAAAGAAGGCCGGGTTGAGGCTATTGGGAAATTAGACGATTTATTAGGGGCAAACGCTGAAATGCAGAGGCTCTGGCACGGGGAAAACCCATAAAGATTCTATTGGGGCACGACAAGCCCTAAACACGATACATAATATCAGGGTGCCCCGTTGGGCATGAGTATAATAGAAGTTAAGCAAATCAAATCGAGGAGTAAAAAATGAATGTCACGATTGTTTTATCATGGATCGTAGGGCTGTTATGGCTGGCTGCCGTGTTGTGGATTGTTTTTTCCGTTTTTCGCAACGCCCGTAAACAACCCATCAAAGCCAGCACAACCATCACAGTTGTTTTGGTGCTGCTTGCCGTGATCCTGACAGTCGTCAATAGCGGCCTGGTCTTTATCCAACCGCAAGAACGCGGCGTGGTCATTTCCGCATTCGCCCCCAACGGTTACCGACAAGAAGAACTCACGCCAGGCTTATCATGGGTGATCCCCTTCTTTGAATCTGTTGAGATATACCCCATTTCCTATCAGACCTACACCATGTCGATTGCCATTGAGGAAGGCCAGCGGGAAGGCGACGACTCCATTGCTGCACGGACAGCGGATGGACAGGAAATTTTGATAGATGCCTCTGTCTTCTACGCTGTCAACCCAGACGAGGTCATTAAAGTCCACATCTTATGGCAGGATCGCTATCAAGACGAGTTGGTCCGGGCACAGGCACGGAGTATTATCCGTGATGTAATTTCCCAATTTGATGTCGGTGAAGTCATCAGCACGCAACGCTTTGAACTGATCGAACAAATCAACCAAGAGATGTCTGCCGTACTGGAAGAAAACGGTTTAATCATGGTGGATTTCGTCATCAGAAATATCACCTTCTCTGATGAATATGCAGCCGCTGTGGAGCAAAAACAGATCGCTGAACAGCAGTCGCAGCAAGCTGAACTGCTGGTTGAAAAAAAGAAACAAGAAGCCGAACAAGCCCGTCAGGAAGCACAAGGCCAGGCTGATGCAGCGGTGATCGCCGCTGAAGGTGCAGCCACCGCCCGTGTTTTGGAAGCTGAAGCAGAAGCCGAAGCCCTGAGGGTGCAAGCTGAAGTCCTGGCGGAATATCCCGACCTCATGACCTATGTCTATATCACCAAACTCTCCCCCAATGTCAAAGTGATGTTCCTGCCCTATGACAGCCCCTTCATCTTCCCCTTACCAGATGACATCGCCTCATCTGGGGAGGATGTGAATATCATCCCCACAGATGAATAAATCCACCTGACCAGGATTTGCATCCAGAAGAAACTCAATGGGGTTGTCCCAAAACAATATTGAGGAAATTCCTAACCAAAATTATTTGGAGAAAATATATAAAAAAATTAATTGTAGGGGCGAGGCATGCCTCGCCTCTATGCAATATCATAAAAATATACATTGAATATGAAATATAACCTCTCCATGTGATTATAATAATCATTAAGTCCACATAATAATTTGACCGGCGATTTCAATCTTATTGCTTTTAGGACAGCCTCAAATTCAGTATGGGTTTGTAAATTTTTTGAATTTTGAGTAGAATCACCCCGAATTTGACAAGTAACCTGTTTTCAAAAGTTTATCCGCTTTCACCGCAATACTGATGTGAATATGAGTAAAAACGCAACAACAAAGAAAACCATCATCATTCTCCTGGCAATCCTTTGCCTGAGTTTGGCATTCTTTTCCAAGCCAGAAAAAGTGCAGGCCCAATCTGGTGAGCCCTATGAGGTGCTGGCTGAAATTAACGCCCTTCGTGCAGCAAATGGACTAGAACCCCTCAGAGAGAATACATATCTGAATATCGCAGCGCAAAACCATGCCGATTGGATTGCGGAAGATCCGGTTAATCGGGGTGGCCACGAAGGCCCGGGCGGCAATTCTGCCTATGACCGGGCTGTCGCAGTAGGATACGGTGAAGGTAAACAAGTGTGGGTCACTGAAAACTGGGCACGGGGAATTGACATGACCGCCTCTGAGGTAGTTTATGATATCTGGCAGCCCTCACCTCCCCACTACAACAATATGACCACGACCTGGCATAATGAATTTGGGGCGGGCGTTGCGTTGGATATTCAAGGGTTGACAGTCTATGTGGTAAATTTTGGTCATTCCAGCGGCAGCGTTTCACTCCAACCCACCGATACACCTGGCGGGCCAACCAGTACGACAGCGCCCCTCGTTCAACCGGTCGTGACGTCAACGCCCAATCCAGACGGATCTGTGATTCACATTGTTCAATATGGCCAAACCTTATGGGCCATTGCTGAGGCCTATGAAATCCCCCTGGCAGACCTCCTGTCGCAGAATGCCCTGACGGAGGATTCAGCTATTTTCCCCGAGGAACAGCTCCTGATCGTCCCTGGCGAGGAAGGGGCGCAAGAATCGACGGAAGCAACGAGCACAACGGGAACCCCCCAGACCCAAGCGGCAACACCCTCACCAACGCTCACCCCAACGGAAGCCCCTGATCGAACTCCCACGCAGGTAGAAAGAACAACAACACCAACAGAAACCCCCACCTCCAGCAATAATTTCCTATTAAATATCTTCAGCGGCGACACCCTGTGGGTAGGCATCGGTTTGGTCGCCGTCAGTGTATTTGGAATTGCATTACTTCTCTTCACCTCAGCCCGGCTGCGGTGATCCCCCCACCCCCTTAAACTCGTTTTCATCTCAGATGCTCAATAATGCTCTGGGCACCAGGTGCGCTCCTTTTGCCGCCCGGCAAGGGTAGATCTTAGCTGTTTTGCCCGTTCGCAGTTGATACTCGCTTTCTAGTGCAAGGATAAAGGATGCGCTATTTTCCTCCCGAACCAGATTAACCGTGCAGCCCCCAAAGCCAGCGCCGGTCAGCCGTGCGCCGTAACAGCCGGGCTGCTCAAGCGCAATCTCCACCAAGGCATCCAATTCCGGAAGGCTGACCTCATACAAATCTCGCAAGCTGGCGTGGCCAGCGACCATTAATTCACCAAAGCCCTTGATGTCCCCGTCTTGAAGCAGGGGTACAGCTTTCTCAACCCTGGCGATCTCCTCAACGACATGCTGGGCGCGAAGACGCACCTCATCTGGCAGGTGATTTTTGTGCTGTTCAAAATCATCGACAGAAACATCCCGTAATGAGGATATCCCCGGCATAAACGCTCGCAATTGATTAACCGCATCAGCACAAGCTTGCTGCCTTGCGTTATAAGCTGAGCCAGCCAATTCCCGGGAGATATCCGAATCTGCGACAATTATTGACACATTGCTTGGCAGCGGAAGCGCCGCCCAGGATAAATCCTTTGTATCCAGGTACAGGGCATGGTTTTCCCGTCCAAATAAACAGGAAAATTGGTCCATAATCCCAGAATTCACACCGACGTACTCATTCTCCCCCTTCTTGGCCATTTTCACCAAATCCATCTTTTCAGCGTTCCAACCGCCCAGGGCCATAAAGGCTTGTGCAAAGCCCACTTCAACGGCGGCAGAAGAACTCAGACCTGCACCGATAGGAATATTGGAGGTGTAAACTGCGCGCATACCGGAAATGGGGTACCCCGCTCCCTGCAAAGCCCAGGCGACGCTGGCGGGGTAAAGGGCAAAATGAGCCAGAGGTTCACCTTGAATGTTTGTCTTGTCCTCCAAATCCTCAATACGGAATGTGGAGGTCTCCCCCAAATCCAACGCGTGGAGTTCAATGATGTCCTCATCAAGGGGTTCAAATGTCAATGTCATGGCCAGATCAATGGCAGCAGGGAGAACCGGGCCATCATTGTAATCCACATGCTCGCCCAAGAGATTGACCCTGCCTGGCGAAATGACCGATTGAACAGATGATGATTCCTCCATTGATATTAATCCTTCTCTTCGTCTTCCGAAATAAACGCCCCTGCCAAAGATTCTGTCTCTGCCAGCTTTGCTTTACGGTCGTGATGATAATGCTTTATTTCCAGCTCGCGTTTAAGGGCTGCGCTGTGATCCTCAACCTCTTCTACGTACACAAGCTGCACCGGACCATTCATGCGTGTGTAGCGCGCACCCCGCCCCGCATTATGCTCTTTGACACGGCGGATGGGGTCCGTCGTCCAGCCTGTATAATATGCGCCATTAGAACAATGCACCATATAGCAATAATAGGACGTCAATGCTGCTCACCTGCCAATCAGGAAAAGGGCTAAATCCATCAAGGGTTCTCGGATAATGATATTGATTAAATCCAAACCGAGCATGGGCAGGATAAAGACAACGGCAAGAAGAATATAGGCGCTGTAGGGTCGGATGCGATCATAAACCTCCACCCAATGTTCAGGCAGGAAGAAGGTGATGATCTTCTCACCATCCAACGGTGCCAGAGGGATCAGGTTGAATAAAAATAAAGCCAGATTGATAAAGAGAAATTCGAGGAGGAAATCTCCCCAGGAAGGCAGGATGGGGCTGGTCGTCATGGTTAGTGGCACCCATCCCAATCGCAAGGGGAGCGCAGCCATGACACCGAGCAGAAGGTTGGCAGATGGCCCAGCCAAAGAAACCAGCATCATGCCCGCTTTGCTCTTACGCTGTACTGCATAGGGGTTCACGGGGACAGGTTTCGCCCATCCAAAACCCGCGAACAATAACATGAGGGTGCCCATAACATCCAGATGAGCTAAGGGATTGAGGGTCAACCTGCCGTGGATCTTGGCGGTATCATCACCCAATGCGGTAGCAGTCGCTGCATGGGCAAATTCATGGAATGTGAAAGCAATTAATAAAGTGATAACACGAGAGATTAGTGTCGGAATAGAAAGATTAAATAGCATCAGTTCACAAGTGTTGTCTGTATTTGCATGTTGTTCATTATAACATGTGGGGCTTAAAATCATGGTGCGTAAAACCCGCCGTATTATACCTATTAAGATATAAAAGGTATAATTTAAACACGATGGAGTCTTTACTTCAGTGAATAAAGTATCCATCATGTTAACGGTACATTTCGCCTTCAGTCACTAATTCGTTTCATAAATTATTGGTTGTCATAATCAGGAATCTGAGAGGTGTTCCATGAGTAACAAGAAATACCATTCCGTTCCCCTTGATCCCAATGAAATCACCCCAAAACACATCTATCGAACCAGACGCCAGTTTCTAAAGCAAATGGGGATTGTTGGGTTGGGCGCCATTTTGGCAGGTTGCGCCCCCAGCGCAATCCCGTCAGAAACCCCGCCCCCCAACATACCCACAAACGGTCGCACGGACGAGTTGGGGAATGCGCTGACCTCCTATGACGCCATTACGGGATATTGCAATTTCTATGAATTCACCACCAACAAAGAGATGGTTGATGAGTTGGCACAAGACTTCGTGACCGACCCCTGGTCGTTTGAGGTCACCGGATTGGTCAACAACCCTCAAAGCTTTAGCCTGGATGAGATATTAAACACTTTCGAACAGGAGGAACGCATCTATCGCATGCGCTGTGTGGAAGGTTGGTCTATGGTCATTCCCTGGCTTGGCTTTCCACTACATAAACTACTAAAAATCGTCGAACCTAAAGAGGAAGCAGAATTTATCGCCTTTGAGGCCGCGCTTGTTCCTGAGCAAATGGAAGGCGCCAATTCAGGGAGATTTCCGTTCCCCTACGGCGAGGGCCTAAGGCTGGATGAGGCAATGCATGACCTGACGCTGCTAGCTACTGGCTTATATGGCGAATCCCTTCCCCCACAAAACGGCGCGCCCATACGATTGGTGGTGCCTTGGAAGTATGGATTCAAATCAATAAAGTCTATCGTGAAGATATCGCTGGTGAAAGAACAGCCTCCTACGCTTTGGAATACTATTGCCCCAGATGAATATGGTTTCTACGCCAATGTGAATCCCAAAGTAGACCATCCCCGCTGGTCGCAAGCCACGGAGCGGCGGATCGGCGAAACAGGCAGGCGGGAGACCTTATTCATGAACGGCTATGCGGAAGAAGTCATGCCCTTGTATGAAGGGATGGATTTGGAAATCAATTTTTAGTCCATCTTTAAAGCCGTGGAGGTTGACCGTTAATGAATAAACGCCCGCAAAGAAGAAAAAGATTAAGTTGGCAGGATATCCTGAAGCTCGCAGTTTATGTCGGCGGGGCACTGCCCCTTCTCCTTATGGCAATAGCTTATTTCAACAACAACCTTGGGTTCAATCCTTCAGAAACCGTCTTACATCGCACAGGTCATGCAGCCGTGATCTTCCTCTTGCTGTCTTTGGCATGCACACCTCTTCATCGAATCTTCAACCTGCCTAGGGTCAGAAGGCTGCGTAAACCCCTCGGCCTATTTGCGGCGTTTTATGCTGCATTGCACTTTGGCACATTTACCATCTGGGATTATCAACTCAACCTAGGTCTTATCTGGACGGAGATAAAAAACCGTCCTTTTATCATCATCGGGGCTGGAGCGCTGCTTATACTGCTTATCCTGGCTGCAACCTCCTTCCGCCTGCTGCAGCGAAAAATGGGAAAATGGTGGGGTAGGCTGCATCGCCTGGCTTATATGGCGGGTATTCTGGTGATCATCCACTATCTCTTAGCCATTAAAGGCGACTTGTTCAGTCTGCAAGGGGATTATGATGCACCGCTTATCGCTGGCGGAATCCTGATATTGTTGTTTGTTTTCCGTATACCGTTGGTGCACCAGACTTTAAGGAAATGGATCACCAGGGGGAAGTAGAAGGTGTTCCAGCGTACAACAGGTCATCGAGTCTGATATAATTTTTTTAGAAATTGATAATCACATCAACAAAGAAATTACACGAATATTGATCATTTGAGATAAACAACAAGATGACTATTAAGCAGAAAAGAATCCAACGAATTGACCAAGAGCTGATTGCTGACATTATTCATTCGTCCGACCTCGAAATTCCTGTCACAAAAGCTGATCAAGCAGAAATGGCCATCCCCTCTTATCTCAACAAAAACCCCTTAATCCGAGCGATTTTCTGGCGCAGATACGATGTGGCATATCGTCTATCAAATCTGCAGCCAGACATGACCGTCTGCGAGTTTGGTTGTGGCATCGGCGCATTCCTCCCGACATTGGTAGCTGACACAAAAAGAGTCTACGCGATTGACTTATTCCCGCAATATGCTCAGGGATTAGCCAAGCGATTAGACCTGGATATATCCTTTGCCAAAGACCTATCCATCGTTCCTGATCACTCTTTGGATGTGCTGATCGCTGTGGAAGTTATGGAACACCTGGATGACCCAGCTACCTACACCCAATTATTTGCAAAAAAACTCAAACCTGGCGGCCGCTTGATCATGGCTGGGCCGACAGAATCAAATTTATATAAACTTGGCAGATTCCTTGTCGGTTACAGTAAGTATCATCATTATCACAAAAATAATGTGTATCATTTACAAGAAATTATATCCAGCAATGACTTCAGCCTGGAAAAAGCTGTTCGTTTTCCCAGCCCCCTGCTGCCCTTATTCCTGATATGCGCCTATCACATAAGACAATCTTAACCAAGCAATTATTTGATTCGAGTTAAAAATGAAATACGCTATTATATTACCTGTTTATAACGAAGAGAGCATTATCTCGCAAAGTATCAAGAATATCTTCGATGTACTTAATAAAGGAAGGCTGGAATTTGAAATCATCACGGTTGATGATGGGTCCACGGATAATAGCGCCATTGTCCTAAAAAACCTGCAACAGCAATATCCTGAACAAATCAAGGTCGTCACGCATCCCTACAATAAAGGCAACGGCGCAACCATCAAAACGGGCATTAAACATGCCGATGGCGATTTCATCATTTGTATGGACAGTGACGGGCAGCACGATCCAAAGGATATCCTCAAGATGCTCCCTTATTTGGATGATTACGATCTTGTGGTTGGAGCACGCCCTTTCAAAAATGACGGCACCTGGTATCGCAACCTGGCCAATAAGTTCTATAATTGGCTGGCATCCACCCTGACAGGGTTTGCCATTAAAGACCTCACCTCCGGATTTCGTATTTTCCGTGCAGACGTTGTCAAGAAGTTCTACCACCTCTTCCCGCAACATTTTTCTTATCCCACCACCAGCACTCTGGCTTTGATCAAATGCGGTTATAACATCAAATATGTACCCATAAACATCCAGCCGCGCCAGGCGGGTGCCAGCAAGATCAAGCTTTTCAAGGATGGGCTGCAATTCACGACGATTATCTTTAAAATTATCGTGTTATTCGAGCCTATGAAGGTTTTTCTGCCAATATCCCTGGTTTCCTTTCTGCTCGCCCTGATTGCCATGATCATTAGTATCGCTCAAGTCAGCCGGCTGTATATCCCCAACTCAACCGTTATTCTGTTCGTCTTGGGAATCCTATCCTTTTTATTGGGGCTTCTTGCAGAACATTTGACAACCATTCAAATGGCACTCATCGAAGATGATTAGATAACTTTTGTGAATAACACCATATAGCAAATATCGGCAATAAAAAAACACCACAGAACCAAGAATACATTTTCTGTGGTGTTTTCGTTATGTAAAACCAATTTATCTTTTAGTCCTTAAAATCCAATATCTCCTCACGGACCTCGCCCCATTTCAGCGCATCTCCAATTCCCTTTTCAATCGACAGTTCCGCTTCCCAATCCAGGAGTTGTTTGGCCTTATTCGCATTGGCATACGCGCCGGCGACATCACCTGGACGGGGTGGTTTATCCTCTTTGTTGATCTCCTCTCCGATCACTTTTTCAAAGGCATCCACCATCTCACGCACAGTCACACCCCGACCCGTCCCCAAATTGATGACCACATAGGGCGTACCGGCGTCCGCATCCGCCTCGATAACCGCATCAAACTTTTCCACGGCTTTGATATGCGCCATGGCCAGGTCCCAGACATGGATGTAATCACGGATGCCTGTGCCGTCCCTCGTCGGCCAATCCGTGCCCGTGATATGAAACACGGGCGAATCCCCAAGAGCGACCTCAACCAGCTTACCAAGGATATGGGTCGGCTCTTCAATATGCATCCCAGAACGCATTTTGGGGTCTGCGCCGATGGGGTTGAAATATCGCAGGGCAATGCCTTGCAAGTCATAGGCATGGGCAAAATCCTGCAGGATCATCTCCATCATATACTTCGTCCGGGAATATGGGCTGTTGGGTTTTAACGGCGATTCCTCGGTCACCATAAACCCCGGTACAACATCATATATCGCTGCAGAAGAACTGAACACCACGCGGGGATAACCCAACTCTGCAAGCTGATAAAAGAAATTCATGGACTTGACCACATTTTCGCGATAGTATGCGTAGGGTTTCTCAACTGATTCTGGAACAACGATTAATGCCGCGCAGTGAATCGTCGCGTGGATATCTGGATGATCCTTAAAAATACGTGACACTAATTCTTTATCGGCGATATCCCCGTGATAGAAAATATGATCGCGGGTAAACTCCTCACGTCCTGTCACCAATGAATCGAGGATAATTGGGGTATGTCCATGATCTTTCAGTGCGGAACAAATCGTGCTGCCAATATAGCCGGCACCACCCGTAATTAACACCTTCATTGAGTCAGCTCCTTTTCAAGCGTTGGTCATCAATTTCTGATTGTAACATTGAATCAATAAAGGATAATCCTTGAACCTAAAGGGCGGGGAAACGATTCCGTAAATCAAAGAAATCCTGCCATTTGCAGGATTTCAAAGCCTTAACCAATATTCAAAAAATTCAAAGTCAGTCTTTCGCTAACACATGCGTAACAGCCGTCGTCCCCATGCCGCCCAGGTTCTGTATCAAACCTAGCTGGGCGTCCTTCACCTGGTTAGCCCCCGCATCGCCTCGCAATTGCAGCGCCGCTTCCACCGCCTGATAAAGTCCAGTTGCGCCGAGGGGATGCCCACGAGCCTTTAACCCCCCAAATGTCGAAACCGGCACTTGACCCGTCAACCCAATCACTTCCGGCTTTGCCATCATCCAGCCCTGGCCGCGCGAGGCAAATCCCGCAGCTTCCAACGATAACGCTGCGTGCAAGGAAGTCGCATCATGGAATTCAAAGAAATCGGCGTCTTTGGGTAATACGCCCGCAGCCCGGCAGGCCCGTTCCACAGAAAAACGGGCAGCATCCCAGACCAGAGGTTCACGCCGGTCATGGATGGATAACGTATCCGTGACCAGTCTGGAGCCAAGGATACGGATGGCCTTCCCGTCCCATGCCTTAGGCAAAGCCTCTTCCCTAGTCAGGATCACAGCAGCTGCTCCATCCGCATAGGGGGCGACATCATACAGGCTCAGCCCATCCCCTGCTTTCAGAGCTTTTTCATAAGCCCCTTCACGCATGGCACGTTGGAACATAGCTTTTGGATTGGCTGCGCCATTGGCATGAGCCACCGCTGCAAAACCCCCAAAGGCAGCCCTGTCAACGGCATAGTCATGTAAATAACGGTTGAACAGCAAACCAGCCAGGCTCAAAGGCGTGAGCCCCTGGGCCGACTCAAAATCCGCATCCAGCATTTGAGTAAGTGCAGATTCCGACTCGGGTCCGATGATATCTGTGTACTTCTCAACACCCAATGCCATGGCCACATCTACCTGGCCGGAACGGACAGCCAGATAAGCCATCCGCAGGGCAGCCCCACCGGAGGCATCTGCCGCATCAACCGTGACCCCTTCCACGCCGACTAACCCAACATCTTCCGTAATCAACGCGCCGAGATTTGCCTGTTTGGAAGCTGACACCGCCAGCATATTCCCAATATACAAACTCTGTGGTTTCAGTCCGCCCGAATCCTTAATGGCGTCCAGCACAGCTTGGGCCGCAAGCTCCCTTAAAGCAAAATCCCAGTGTTCGCCAACCGCTGTCTGGCCAATTCCCACAATGAGTACGTCCGAATTCATTGATTCCATCGCTATCCTTATTTCATGGCAATCTTGCCGCGGAAACGAGCGTAGGTGGCATAGTCAATTTCCGTTCGCCTGGCAATATAATCCTGGGTGGTCAACACGCCGCCTTTGCGCTCCGGCAAAGCCTCTTGCGCGGTCAGTATCAAAGCGTCAGATCCCGCGCCGGAGCCGTAGGATATCACCAGAATCCGATCGCCTGGTTCAGCTATATCCAAGACAGCCGTCAGCCCCACCAGTGCTGCGCCAGCGTAGGTGTTGCCGATCACCGGCGACAGCAAGCCTTCATTGATCTGTTCCTGTGTAAAGCCCAACCGCTTTGCCACCCGTCTGGGAAATTTTTCATTGGGTTGGTGGAAAATTGCAAACTTGATATCCTTTGGCGAGAGCCCTTCAGCGTCCATCAATGTGCTGGCAGCGGACATGACATGGTTAAAATACGCCGGTTCGCCAGTGAAACGCTGGCCGTGCTCCGGATATTTTTGATAAGCCCTGCGCCAGAAATCTGGCGTGTCCGTCACAAAAGAATATTGAGCGTCGATGGTTGCCAAGGCATCCGTTGCGGGGCCAATAATAAAAGCCGCTCCACCTGAGGCTGCCGTATACTCCAATGCATCGCCTGGTTTACCCTGCGCTGTGTCCATGCCGATGGCCATGGCATAAGCTCCCATGCCCGAACCGACCAGACCCATTGCCGCCACCAAAGCCTCGGTGCCAGCTTTACAGGCAAATTCCCAATCGCCCGCCTGAATATTTGGCGAAGCGCCAATCGCCTCAGCTACAATGGTTCCGCTTGGTTTAACGGCGTAAGGATGGGATTCGGAACCCACCCATACCGCTCGAAGGTCTGCTGCATCAATCCCAGATCGAGCAAGCGCATTGCGCGCCGCCTCAATGGACATGGTAATCACATCCTCATCCAGCCCAGCGACGGCTTTCTCCTGAACTGGCCCTCGCGTGGGTTCGCCTTTCCACACCCGTGAGATCTCCGACCCGGGCAAACGATAGCGCGGGATATAGGCACCATATCCGACAATACCCACCAGCCGATCAGGTTTATTCGTCAAAGCCTCAGTATCCATAGTTACACGCATTCTCCTACTTAATCAATCAGTACCACCGTAAAAAATCAGGTGAAAGGTTTACATAAAGCATACCGTATCAACCTTTACACAGCTGTTAATATATACCGGATGGCGTCTCCCAAAAACTATCAAATTACACATTAACAGCTTCACTCTCATTATAGCGGCATGTATTTATCAACTTAATGTTTTATCATCATAGACACAAAAGCCCTCTTTAACTAGGCCATTACAAAGCACTAATAAAATTACATCGCCAATAAAAAGGTAAGAAAAGAATTGAATTAATGATTTAAAAATCATGCGCCTTATCCGTCGCCCTTCGGGCGCCACCTTCCCCTCAGAACCCTGCGGGTGTTTCGCTGCGCTCAAGGGGAAGGCTTTAATTATCGTGTATTTAGAAATATTCCTTGAATTTTCGATGTAATAATCATGAACAACAATTTTGCGATTGCATGGTCTCACAAACGAAAAAAGCATACAAGTTGAGGGCTTTCGAGGTAAAATTAGCCCGTTATGGCTATTGATACATCCCTGTCCTGTGAACAATTAGAGGAACGTCTGGCTGCCCTACATCAAGCCAGCCTGGAATTGGTACAGGATATTTCGATTGATTCCCTGCTCCAGCGCATCGCCCGTATTGCCTGCGAGCAAGCCGGTGCCACGTATGCCGCCATTGGCGTCCGGGGGGATAACGGAGAAATCGTGCGCTTCATCACCGTCGGTATGGATGAGGAACAGATCGCAAAGATGCCCCATCCGCCCCTTGGCCTGGGGCTGATCGGCGTGATCGCTGAGGCGGATGGTCCCGTCCGGGTCGATGACATGCACGAAGACCCCCGCCGTGCAGGCTTCCCGGAAGGCCATCCCGATATGACCTCCCTCCTGGGTGTCCCCATCCGCCTGGGCGACCGCAGGCTGGGACAAATTTACCTGACGGATAAAATAGAAGAGGAGTCCTTCACCCCAGACGATGAAATTGTGATTGAAACATTGGCCGCATATGCCGCGGTCGCCATTTCCAACGCCCGCTCCTATGACGAGCTGCGTGAGCGCGATCGCACCCTAACCCGACGTAACCAGGACCTGGCGCTGTTAAACAACCTCGCCTCCGCCTTAGCATCCATCACGGAATTGGACGAGCTGCTCAAAACCGCCCTCAACCGTGTGATGAATTATTTCAATGTTGCCGTTGGCGAGATCTTCCTGAGCGAAGAAGACCAAAACACACTCAACAAAGTGCTGCATCAGGGAGAAATCGTCCCGATGCTGTGGAGCCATGAGAGGTTTACGTTAAAAGAAGGGCTGATCGGCCAGACCGCCCGCAGCGGGCAATCATCCCTCATCAAACTGCCCTATGACGATGACCCCTATCTACGCAATGACGATTTACAGGATGCCGGAATCTCACAAATTGCCTGCTTCCCACTCACCAGCCGCAGCGAAGTGTTGGGCGTATTGAGCATCGCCACAGATCAGGGAAAATCCTTAGATGCTATGGATCAACAATTGCTTTCGTCCATTGCTTCCTGGGTGGGCACCACCATAGAAAACGTCCGACTGAACATTCAGGGACGTCGGTTGGCTGTCCTGGAAGAGCGCGAAAGAATCGGCATGGATCTGCATGATGGCATCATCCAATCCATCTATGCTGTTGGCCTGACGCTGGAACATGCCCGATTGCTGCTTGGTGATGAGCCCGCTCAGACCCGCAAGCGCATTAATCAGTCCATCGAAGACCTTAACAGCACCATCCGTGATTTACGCGCCTTCATCATGGACATGCGCCCTAGGCAGCTCTATGAAGAAGATTTGATGGACGGCTTGCAGCGGTTGGTGAACGAGTTTCGAGCCAATTCGCTGGTTGAAACAACCCTCAGCGGCCCCTCCGAAGGCTTGGAAGACCTACCCGATTCTCATGCCATCGCCCTGTTCCACATCTGCCAGGAAGCCCTGGCCAATATCGCCAAGCACGCTCAGGCGAAAAAAGTGGAAGTGATGGTTTGGACTACACCGGAGCGCGTCCTCATGGAAGTTCACGACGATGGACGCGGCTTCGACCCGCAAAAGATACAGCTCACCCTTGGCCACGGTATTTCCAACATGCAAACCCGCGCCAGAAACGTGGGCGGCGATCTGGAAATTACCACAGAGCCGGGCAAGGGCACCACGATCATGGTTTGGATGCCTTATGTCCAAGATGTTGATCACAAGATCACAGAGTGAAACATGACAGACTCACGTGACTTTCGAAAAGCTGCATTGCGCGGCGAACCTTCTTATGTATGGCGGGATGGACAGCGCCGCCGCCTGAAGTTGATCCTGGAAGCAGCACAAGGTATTCAAAAAGGCCCGGTGCTGATCAACGGCTGCGGCGTGGGGTTGTATTTATATCATCTGGCTGAGGTCATTGATCCTGTCATTGGTCTGGATATTGACTTTGACCGCCTGCAAGACGCTAAAAAACTCGACAAGCGGGTCGTCAACGGCGTGGGGGAAGAACTCCCCTTCCCGGATAACACGTTCAACCTCATTTTGAGCCATGAGGTTCTGGAGCACGTGCAGGATGATCAACTTGCCATCAAAGAAATCATCCGCACACTGCGTAAAGGTGGTCGTTTGGTGTTGTTCTGCCCCAACCGCGGCTACCCTTTTGAGACCCACGGATTTTACTGGCAGGGGAAATATCACTTTGGGAATATCCCCCTGATTAACTACCTGCCGCGCCCATGGCGGGACAAACTCGCCCCCCATGTTCGCGCCTATACCCGCCGTGACCTCAAGCGGCTGTTTGCTGGACTGCCCGTCAAGGTCGTCCGCCGCACAACTATCTTCGGCGCTTATGACAACATCATTGCACGTTACCCTCGGTTGGGAAAGGCTCTCCGGACTTTTTTACATTTTCTGGAGAAAACTCCTCTCCGTCGGTTGGGGCTTTCTCATTTTTGGGTGATCGAAAAAATATAGGACAATATTTTTTGGGGGTAAATAAGGACTCGAAACTCGCTTGATGAATTAATATTTTGCTAATATTTTTTTGACGTTCTTTTTATATCCTGTGTTTAAATTAAATATGTAATAAACCAAAAGACTATTAAAACGGAGGAAAAAGATGGCTAACTTAATTCGACGTGATCCTATTCGTGAAATGCTTTCATGGAACCGAAGTCTCGAACGCATGCTCAATGATTTATATGGTGACGGGGAATTCAGTTATGGCGAGTCGCTGAACCTTCGCATGCCGCTGGATGTCGTTGAGAATGATGACGAATTCATTGTCAAAGCCGATGTCGCCGGAATCAATCCGGAAGATATCGAGATCACCTTCACGGACAACAACCTCTCGATCAAGGGTGAAGTCTCGGATGAACGGGAAGAGGAAGGCGAAGAAGGACGTTACCACCTGCGTGAACGGCGCTACGGCACCTTCTCCCGCACCATCTCGATGCCCGGCACGGTTGACATGAATGATATTGAAGCTGAAACAGAAAACGGCGTTCTCAAGATCCATCTTCCCAAGAAGGAAGAGGTCAAACCCCGCCGAATTGAAATCAAGGGTAGCAAGAAACAAAAAGTCATTGAAGGCAAATCAAAAAATAAATAATCAAGGATTCAGCCCAACCAAAAAGGTGACCTGGTTTTCAGGTCACCTTTTCCTTATTTAAATCTCAGCCATCTTTCTTTGAAGCAGGGATTAACCGGATTTCATATAGATTGGGCCAATACTTCCCTGTCACAAACAGCCGATCCTCTTGCGGATCATATGCGATCCCGTTCAATACATCCGTGATCTCCCCCCGGGCATCCTCCGGCAGGATGCCACTCAGATCAATCCACCCTAATACCTCACCGGTATGGGGGTCAATGCGGACGATATCATCCGTTTGCCAGATATTGGCAAACACCTGCCCCCGGATGTATTCCAGTTCATTAAGTTGATCGATTTCTTTCCCCTGATCGGTGACCTGTACCCTTCCAGCCACCTCGAAAGTCTCAGGATCCAGGAAAAACAGAGAGGAAGATCCATCGCTCATAATGAGCTGCTCGCCATCCTGCGTCAGCCCCCATCCTTCCGTGAGGAGCTCAAAACTTCCCAGCAGGGAGAAGTCTTCAATATCATAGATGAACCCGACGCCTTCACGCCAGGTCAACTGGATCAATTCATTCCCCCAATCGGTCAATCCTTCTCCAAAATAATCGGAGGCTAGGTTAACCTGCTTAAGAACCTGCCCCGAGGCCAGTGCCACCTTGCGTATTGAGGACTCCCCATAACGGCCAGTGCTTTCATAAAGGTAACCCTCCCGGTAAATCAAACCCTGCGTGAAGGCCACAGGGTCATGGGGATAAACCGCAATGACTTCATAGGTCATCAATGGTTCGAAGGTTTCAGGCAGCGAATTCAATCGCTGGCTGGTGCAAGAGCAGGCGACAGCGATCACCGCCAATGTGAATAGGAGACGGGCGAATAACGCCCATCTCCCTTTTTGCCCTTTGATTTGTTTTTCTAGCATCTCAGGCATTGCGTCAGGAAGCTGCTCGTTCACGGGCAAGAGTCACATATGCCAATTTCGTTCAGGAATTCCAGCATCCGTGTTAATGGATTGGGCTCAGAATCCGGTGAGAGGAGCACCATGCCGTGAGCACTGCCCTCATATTCCGTTGTCTGATATAAATCACCTTCAGCACTCTGGCAAGCTCCAGCAGACTCTGTATCTCCAGCGGCATATAAACACCACGCGTGCACCGGTGGAGAGCCAGCTTCCAGCGCGACAACCTCATCCGGATACGTATCCTTTAAATAACCGCCGGGCGACAGTGACAATGCACCCATGCACCCAGAGGACTGGGCATTATAAGCAGCGCATCCCGCCGCCGCGCCATCCGCTCCGATGCTGGCGCCCATCGTCGCCACTCTGGACAGATCCACATTCTCCAATCCGCGGATATAGGACATCACGGTTTGAACATCCAACAGCCAGCCTTCTCGGTTGAAACTCTTGCAACCACCCTCACAATCTCTGAAAGTAAAGGTGAACACATTGAATGAAACGCCCTCGGGCATGGGAGGGAACCAATCCAGGTTCAGCCAACTCGCACCATTCGCTGCATCCGGTTGTATCCCGCGGTTCTGCAGCCAGGGTGCGATAACAGCCCAGTCAAACTGGTCACCGCCGGCCCAGTGCATCAACACAATCAGCGGGGCATCCAAAAATTCCGCAGGATAAAAGGTGCCCTGCAGTTCAATACCGTCCTCCGTCCGGAAGGTATGGGGGATCGGATCAGCCGCCAATGGATTCAGATTCTCGGCTTCAACGACCGTCTCAACAGGATAAGCCTCAGTCTCAACAATAACGTCCTCCGCGGTTTCAACCGGATAAGCGGTTGCCTCAACCGTTTCTTCACTTTCTACAGGTTCAGGGGTTGGTGAGGGCGTGGATGTCGCTGATGTACATGCCGTGAGCAGTAAAGCGAAAATGATCAAGCTAATCCAGAAGAGAGTCCACTTTGGTTGTCTAGCAAACATAACTACTCCTTTACAATCAAATTTTCTTAATTTGGAATAATTGAATTATAGCTTGATTCTTGTTATCAACTAAAGAGTATATAATTTATTGAATATTTCCAGCAGGCTTTCTGGCGAGACGCGCAACATGCGCAGCCTAGAAGTCTTAAACACAATCTCGGGTTGATCAATGAATCTCACACACAGTTCATAATCCGTCGTGCTTGATTTGACCAACACACCGCCATATCGCGCCCTCGCACGGATGGGCACCGGCTCAAGCCAGACCGTCTTGATTTTCTCCACGGGATAGGTCTCGACATGTCCAAGGGAATGAGTGATCTTGATCTCATCCTTAGAAAGGACGATGCGGATAGGCTGCCGGCGGCCAAAGCTCTGGACCGCCCCAAGGATGATCGCTGGGACAAACACCAGGCTCACCAAACCAAACACCAACACAATCGTCATGAAATTATCGGGGGTAAAAGGCGGTACCGATCCTTGCAGCAGGGGAACCCACAAACCCGCGAAAGCCATAGCCAAATAAATCAAAATCAACAAGATCAAAGCTATAATTTCTAATAGGTACCGCCAGAAGGGTATCTCAATTGTATAGGGGAAGCGTATTGGTACTCGATGCTCGACATTCTCTTTTTGCGATGCCTTTTGAAGGGACAGCCCGGTATAGCCTTGAAGGAGTTGGAGAAGCTCTGGATACCCTTGAACGGCGCGCGGGAATCGGATCGCCTTTTGCAACCCCTTAACCACCACGGCTGGGGGAAGACCAAAGGCCTTGACCTTGATCCGTTTGACCTGCTGATGGGAGAGAGTTTTCTTGCCAAGAAGATAATAGCGGGTGATTTTCCGTGAATCCACAGTTACCGCCCCAAAATTATGGCGCACCATTAGAACCGCGAACAATAGAAAGGGCAGCATGATCAGCGTTAAACCCAGGCCCAAACCCATGCTCACCTCCGTATTATCCCCGTTCAGCCAGGCGATGGGCAGAAGAATTTCGATGGGAATCAGCAGCAGAATGCACATCAACATCGCACCGGTGAAGAAGGGCGGGATGAGGAATATCCGTGCCTCAGGCGATTCTCTCCGCAGCCGGCGGTGGAGGAGCCAATCCATCCCCTTTTTAACAAAGTAGGAAAATACGCTGAAAAGGGCTATGATAGCAATGCCAATAAATTCTTCACTCGAAAATATGGGGCGTATCTGACCCCAACCCGGCACCGGCGCACCGTTGAACAGCCAAACCAACAACCCTACGCCGGCAACCAAGAAAACACCCCCAAAAGCAATCGCCAACCCTCGGGCTAATCCCGGGGAATTTAGATTATCGAAGTCACTCTTGATCCCTGAGATGACCAAATAAACGCCCAAGATAAAGGACAGCAGCATCCCCACAAAGATGATGTGCCCGGTCAGAATGGCAAACAAGGGCAAAACCAGGGTGACAATGGTCCAGGGGATGACTACCCGCCTGTTTTTGATCCCCCACCAGCGCTGCCAAGGGTTTGGGACATGGCCGCACCACGGGCAGCGGAAATCCTCCTTTTTAGGGAGATAATGTTTCTTGCATTGGGGGCATCGCATCCTTGATTGTCCTGATTAAGTTGACGTTACCCCCATTATATCAATTAAGGACAATAGGATAAAAAGAAACAGATGGTGAATTTGATTTTTCCGAAATGATTACAAGACCCACTTATATGCCGATCACTACATCTTCAATGATCTTCTCTAAACGTTCCCCAGCTTGCATTGCGCGCCTTTCTAAAAACACATCTGCTGGCTGGCCCAGCATATGATGCAGCAAGCGGTCTTTTTGCGACCGCACAAAGGGGGGAAGCACATCATCCTCGAGCAGGGGCATTAAATACGCGGCTGGACGATAAGTGAGTATCTCATCACCTGGATCCAAAACCTGGTCAACCAAATCCCCATCCGGCGGGACGGGCGTACGTCCGAACTCACCCCGCAAAAGCATTTTAAACTCTTTGGAGACAAACCCGTATGGCTGGCCCGTCATCACATTGTAGGTAGCCTGGGAACCAATGATCTGGCTGGTGGGCGTAACCAAGGGCGGATACCCCGCCCTGGCACGCACTCGGGGCACCTCTTCCAACACCTGATCCAGGATGTCCAGCTTGCCCAGTTCCTTGAGCTGGTTATGCAAGTTGGTCAGCATGCCGCCCGGGATCTGTGATTCGAAAATACGCTCATCATGGGGCGGATAGCCGTTCTGGCGGAGCAACGTCCGTGTCAATGTCATGCCCTGCCGCAGGGAATCGTCGCTCCCCTCCTGAGCGAGGTTGAGAATCTCTCCCACGAGATGCTGATCAAAATCTTCATAGCTGACGGGGTGATAATACCCCTCGTGATAGGGAATGGTCTCCGCCAATTCATCAAAGATGTTGAATAGGTCTTTTTGCGCCCTGAGGATCAACCCTTTATCCAACCCATGCTCCAGCCCTAAAGCCTCAGCAAAAAGGATCATCAATTCAATCGGTGGGTGTGATGTCCCAGAGGCGAAGGGGGTGATGCAGGTGTCAACCGTATCCACTCCGTGCAGCATCGCAAGTATGGCGTTGAAGGTGCCCACACCAGCTGTGTCATGGCTGTGCAGGCTGATCGGGATGGACAGTGTTGCCTTCAAGCCCTCAATCAGCCGAAGGGCGTCCCACGGGCGCAGGATCCCCGCCATATCCTTGATGGCGATGCGGTCTGCGCCCTCTTCCTCCAGCTTGCGGGCGTATTGGAGGTAGTAATCCAAGGTATGCACGGGGCTGACGGTGTATGACAGGGCAGCTTCCACCTCAACACCATAGGCTTTACAGGCCAGAATTGGAATCTGCAAATTTCGCCAATCGTTGAGCGCGTCGAAGACGCGCATGACATGCACACCGGAAGCGGCAGCTTGTTTGATAAAAGCGATCACCAGGTCATCGGGATAGGGCTGGTAGGCGAAAAGGTTCTGCCCCCGCAGGAGGGCTTGAATTTTCACAGCTTCATTGCCGAGAACATCCCGAAAGGCTTCCAGGCGTTCAAAGGGATCCTCATTCAAAAAGCGGATAGCGCTGTCGAGGGTGGCGCCGCCCCACAATTCCAGATAAGGAAACCCGGCATCGGATATGGCCTTCAGGACGCGGAGCGTCTGCTCAGTTGTCATACGGGTGGCTGCCAGGCTCTGCTGACCGTCACGCAGGGTCAAGTCGCGAAATTGGATGGTGTGATGCATAAAAATCCTTCTTGATGTTCTAATTTGTACAAATTGGTGAGATTATACCCTTAAGGGATTCTCAAAACCTATCAATTGTCGCGAAACATTGTTGGGTGCGCACCTTCTTTGTGCGCATCAATAATTGCGCCCTTCTGATCCTGGTGCGCAGAAAACGACCGCGCGCTCAACATGGTATCAATGTATTTTGGGGTGCGTTATGATAAGTTTTGTAGGGTGCACACCTTCTTTGTGCGCACCAATAATTGCGCCCTTCTAGTCATGGTGCGCAGAAAACCCCTGCGCGCTCAACATGGTATCAATGTATTTTGGGATGCGTTATGATAAGTTTTATAGGGTGCGCACCTTCTTTGTGCG